>JAESFP010000110.1_pt1 | contig 83503 bp, 96 predicted proteins | sample 9266181 | NCBI WGS metagenome assembly JAESFP01 (sample SAMN14502547, study PRJNA617102) | algae metagenome | isolation source: Pegethrix bostrychoides GSE-TBD4-15B and co-occurring heterotrophs from... | place: USA: Grand Staircase-escalante National Monument, Utah | collected 2006-08-15 | reverse complement strand
AGCCCCGCAGAGGCGATCAGGCCTCCCCCGATCGGAGCGACGGCCGCGACGCACAGAATGAACCGGCAGGCCCCTTCGACACTGGCAAGATTGAGGGTCGGCGCGAATCGCCGCGCCAGGAACACGCCACAGATGATCTCGGCCATGTTCGCGCAGGTGAACATGATGGCCAGCTCCGGCCGGTTGCCCGCGACAAACTGACCGGCGAGGACGCCAATCGTGACCAAGCCCCCGAAACTCAGATCATAGCTCACGCCACGGCCGCTTCTCAGCCAGACCGCGACCGCCACAGCATTCGCTGCCCAAAGAGCGGCGACCAGACCCGCGGTCCGGGCGGTGGAGATCGCCAGCACCGTCAGGATCATCACGCCCACGACGGTCAGCATCGGGATCAGTGGGTCGGCGAACAGGGTCGCTGCCGTCGTCACCCGGGGCGCGCGCGTGGACGCGCCGATCGAGGCGGTCCCGACGTCTGTGGCGTTCATCGCGCGGCTGGAGGCCATCAAGCGGGGCTCTGGGAGGAAGATCAGCGCCCCTTAGACCACGCGCTTCCTAACATCCCCTGAAGTCAGGACTGTTCGCTCATCAGACGCGAGAACCGCTCGACGGCCCGTGCCGGGCCCTCGGGATGGCCCCAGACACCCTGGCTGACGGCCAGAAAATCCGCGCCGGCGTCGATCAGGATCGAGGCGTTGTCGACGGTGATGCCGCCGATGGCGACGCATGGAACCTCCATGGCCTCCTGCCAGATGGACAGGATCTCGGGGTCTGGCTGGTGCGAGGTCATCTTGGTGTCGGTGGCAAAGAAGGCTCCGAAGGCGACGTAGTCGGCTCCGGCCTCGGCCGCCTCCATCCCGAGATGGCGGCTGTCGTGACAGGTCACCCCGATCATCGCCGACTTTCCCATGACGCGGCGCGCCGAGCCGACCGAGGCATCGGACTGGCCGAGATGCACGCCGTCGCAGCCCAGCGACACGGCAAGGTCTGGACGATCGTTGAGGATCACCGCCACCCCCCTCGACTGGGCGATCGGGGCGAGGCGACGCACGGCCTCGCTGATCGTCCGGTCATCCGCCGGCTTCAAACGGACCTGGAGCGCCGCGACCGGGCCCGCGTCCAGAACGGCTTGAAGCTGCGCTGCGAATCCTTCGATGTCCGTCAGCACGGGGGGCGTCAGGAGATAGAGCTGGCAAGCGGGCGCGCGCATGAGGGCGCAGGTGCGACAGCGGCCCGCTCAGGTCAACCTCATGGCTTGCGAATGCGTTGCAATCCCTTGGCGACCTGCTATGGAGAACCAGTCGCAACTGAGGTCCTGAGGAAGTCGCGTGTACGTCTGCAACTGCAATGGTCTGCGCCAGCGCGACGTCGCCCTCGCCATCGAGGCGGGGGCCCAGAGGCCGCGCGATGTCTTTGCGCGGAACGGTTGCGCCGCTCAATGCGCCAAATGCGTCTGCGAGATGCGTCAGATGATCGACGACAGCCGTCAGAGCTTCGCCCTCGCCGCCGAATAGGCGAGAGCCAAAATCATTCGCAATATCAATGTGGTGATAAGGGCTCGCAACAGCCCCGGCCGATGTTCGGCTGTGCTATGACGACCCAAAGGGCGCTCTCTGCCCTCCCCCGATTCATCAGGAGCCGACAGCCATGAAGGGCGATCCCGCGATCATTCGCACTCTTAACGCGGTGCTGACCAACGAGCTGACGGCGGTCAACCAGTACTTCCTGCACGCCCGCATGTTCGAGAGCTGGGGTCTGAAACACCTCGGCCAGATCATCTATGACGAATCGATCGGCGAGATGAAGCACGCCGACAAGCTGATCAAGCGCGTGCTGTTCCTGGACGGCCTGCCCAACATGCAGGACCTGCACAAGCTCAAGATCGGCGAGAGCGCGATCGAATGCCTGGGGGCCGATCTGGCGCTGGAGCTGGGCGGCCGCGACACCCTGCTGGGCGGCATCGCCCAGGCCGAGGCGGCGTCGGACTTCGTCAGCCGCCAGATCTTCATGGAAATCCTGTCGGACACCGAGGAGCACATCGACTTCCTCGAGGCCCAGTTCAAGCTGATCGAGCAGCTGGGCGAGCAGAACTACCTCCAGTCCGCCATGACCGAGATCGCCCCGGACAAGTCCGCCACAGGCAACTGAGGCCCTTACAGCACCTCCCTGCGGCTCAGGTGGGCGACGGCGAGCAGCAGGACCACAAGACCCAGGCCAGCACCCATAGCCAGGGCGGTGTTCACGCGCCAAGGCTCCACGGCCAGCATGTTGATCGGCATCTGCCAGGGAAAGAACACGCCCTGCTTGGCCGAGGTCGCCACGACCGAGAAGAAGGTCCCGCCGATCCCTACGGCGAGCGCCGGGACGAAGCTGGAGAATCGCAGCGCGATCCAGAACTGGATGGCGATCATCAGGGTGGCCGCCAGCAGCACCTTGCCCAGCAAGACCGCCTGGGCGCCGAGATCGAATACGCCGGTCGGGACAAGCACGGGCTTGATCGTCGACGCCAGGGTGACCGCGCCCCAGGTCAGCGCCAGGTTCAGCACGCCCATGATAGCCACGACGGCCAGGACGCAGATCGCCTTGGCGGCATAGAGCTTCCACCGCGCGATCGGCAGGGCCCGTAGATGATCCCAGGCTCGCGGCCCGTGCTCCATCTGGGCGACGAGGGCGGTCAAGGCGGTGACGCTCATAGGAAACATGAAAAAGGCCCAGATCGCCGTTGAGCTCTGCAGGTACATCACCCACGGTTGCGGCTCATCGCCTCGCAGCATGTTGAAGAAGACGAAGATGGCGATCAGCGTCGGCGCGGCCAGGGCCAGCAGAAGCGCCAGGGATCGGTTCAGCTTTCGGATTTCAACGGACAGCACGGCCAGCATCACGCGGTCTCCGATCGGGGTTGCGCCGGCGACGTCGTGACGTCGCGATAGATGCCCTCCAGCGATGAACGGCGCGAACCGATGGCGAACACCCGCACGCCGGCCTCGACCAGGTCGCGGTTGAGACGGGCCGTCGCCTGGTCGTGATCCGCCCCAGGCCTCAGCCTCACGACCAGACCATCCGCCTCTGATCGAACGGTCAGATCGTGGCTGCGCAGGATCGGAGCCGCGCGCTGCGGATCATCGACTCGCAGCCCGATCTCGGGGGCCAGTTCCGCCTTCAGCGCCTCAAGTTCGCCCTCCAGCACCAGCCGGCCCTCGTTGACGATGCCGACATGGGTGGCGACTTGCTCGATCTCGCCCAGCAGGTGGCTGGACAGCAGCACCGTCGCACCGGTCCGCTCCGGCAGGGCCTTCAGGAACCGACGCATGTCGACGATGCCGTCTGGGTCCAGCCCATTGGTCGGCTCATCGAGCACGAGCACGGATGGCGCGCCGAGCATGGCGCGTGCCAGCCCCAGTCGCTGGCGCATGCCCAGGGAATAGTCGCTGACCCGCCGTCGCGCGGCGTCTGTCAGATCGACGACCTCCAGAACCCGATCGATCTCCGGGATCGGCAGGCCCATCAGCCTGCGCGTCAGGTCCAGATTCTCTCGCCCCGTCAGATTGCCGTAGAAGCCGTGGGCTTCGAGCAAGGCCCCGACCTTGCGCGCCGCGCCGATCCGGTCGCGGCCCACGTCGATGCCGCAAACCTTCGCGGAGCCCTCGGTCGGCCCCAGCAACCCCAGCAGCAACTTCAGCGTCGTGGTCTTGCCCGCGCCGTTTCGCCCCAGGAAGCCGTAGACCGACCTTTCCGGCACGGTCATCGACAGCCGGTCGACGGCCAGGTGCTGTCCGAACCGCCGCGTCAGCCCCTGCGTCTCGATCGCTGCGCGCATGTGGCCCCGCGTTTCATTTAAGTCTTAGGTAAAGTTGCGAAGCGCGAGCCTTTAAGTCAAGATTAAAGATCAGACAGGAAACCCACCCCATGGCTACTGACGACATCGCCCGTTTCCGCCGCCTGTGCGGCCAGTTCCGCTGGCTGGCCGTCTTCATGGTGTGCAGCGTGGCGGCCGTTCTGGTCCTGATGTTCGTCGTCGCCCCAGCCGTCGCCCTGTCGCGGGGCCTCTTCCCCAGCCACGTCAGCCACATCGACCTGATCGAAAAGGCGATCTGGACCACGCCGACCCTGTTCTACCTCTACGCCGTCTGGTCGATCGGATCGGCCCTAGGCGAGGTGTCGAAGGGTCGCCTGATTCAACCGACCCTGGCCCGGGCGCTGCGCCATGTCGGGGTCGCCCTGGGGCTGGGCGGTCTGCTCAGCGTGTTCGGCATCACCAACATCTCGCGCCTGATCGGCGGCAGCCAGGGCAGTTTCGCCTATTTCGACGTGGCCGGCATGACGCTGGGCATGATCGGCGGGGCCCTGTTCCTGCTGGGTCGCGTGGTCGACCACGCGGGCCGGGTCCAGGCCGAGCTGGACGAGATGATCTGATGCCGGTTCGCGTCACTCTGGACCGGCTGATCGTCGCCCGCGGCCTTAAGGCCCGCGACCTGGCCGCCGAGATCGGTCTCAGCGAGACCCAGCTGTCGCTGTTCCGGTCGGGCAAGGTGAAGGGCATCCGCTTCTCGACCCTGGCGCGGATGTGCGCCGTGCTGGGGTGTCGGCCGGGCGATCTTCTCGACTACGACCACGATCCCGCCGACCGGGTCCGTCCCGCCGACGAGGCGGTCTGAACGGAACCCCGCCGCTCACCGCCCATTCCGCTCCTGCTGAAGGAGCTTTGCATGACCCACATCGACGACACCCTGGACGATATCAAGGACGCAGCCGCAGGCTTTCTGAACGTGGGCCAAAGGGACGTCGGCCATGTCGCCCTGGGGGTCATGGTGACGGTCGGTTTCGCGCTTCTGGCCACGGCGTTGTCCAGCGGAGCCATCGGGCCCCGCCGGCGCACCCCATCGCAACTGGCCAACCGCGAGGGGCCGATCACGGAGCGGCCGCGCGGAGCGTTCAGCCTGGTGCTGCCGGCGGTCTTCTCGGCCACGACCGTGTCGGCCGTGCGGGTCTGGAACGCTCCAGCGCGTCCAGAGCGAACCTCGGCTATGGTGCTGTGGGCCGGCGCTCAGGCGATCAACGCGATCTGGATCGCGCTGCGTCCCGCCAGCCGCGGCATGCAGATCGCCGCAGCCATGACATCCGCCGGCCTCGCCGCGGCCTTCGCCCATGAAGCGCGCAAGCTGGACCCGAAAGCGGGCAAGCTGGCCTCGCCGACGGGATCGGGCGTTCGGTTGGCGAACATCATCGATCGCAAGGCCGAGCAGACGGCCGCGACCCTGCATTGATCGCGCTCAGGCAGCGCGCCGCCGCGCGGCGAGCGGTAGCACCACGAACCCGCCCGCCTTGCCCTGCCCAGCCGCTTCCTCTAGGGATCGCGCCCGAATTCGCATCGGCCGTCGTGGCCGTGCCTCAGCTTCAGCGATCCCCTCATGGCGAAAATCAACGGCAACACCATCAAGCCCGGCATGGTGCTTCAGCACAACGGCGGCCTGTGGGTCGTGACCAAGGCCAGCCACGTCAAGCCCGGCAAGGGCGGCGCCTTCGCCAACGTCGAGGCCAAGAACCTTGAGACCGGCAACAAGCTGAACGAACGCTTCCGGTCCGAGGACAAGGTCGAGCGGGTCACGCTGGAGCAGAAGGACTTCTCCTTCCTGTACGAACAGGGCGACGCGCTCGTGTTCATGGACGACACGACCTACGAGCAGATCGAGCTGCAGAAGGACTGGGTCGGCGAGGATTCGATCCCCTACCTTCAAGACGGGATGAAGGTCGTGATCGAGATGCACGAAGATCGCCCGATCGGCCTCAGCCTGCCCGACCAGGTGACCCTGACCGTCGCCGAGACCGAGCCCACGGTTAAGGGCCAGACGGCCTCGTCGTCCTACAAGCCGGCGCTGGCCGACAACGGCGTGCGCATCATGATCCCGCCCTATATGTCGGCGGGCGAGCGCATCGTCGTCGATACGGCGACCGGCGAATACGTCCGCCGCGCGGACTGATTTCCACTTCCGCCCTCCGGGGCCAGTTCTGAACTTCTCCGTCTGTCCGGGCAGCCCGCCTTTTCAGGACAGTCGGACCAGGAGATTCCCCCATGGCCCTCGCCTCCGCCCTCGTTTCCGTGATGATCGACGCCGTCCGCAAGACGGCGCGACCGATGCTGCGCGATTTCGGCGAGGTGGCGAACCTGCAGGTGTCGAGGAAGGGCCCGGGCGACTTCGTCACCGCCGCAGACATCAAGGCCGAGGACACCCTGTATGAGCTGCTGATGAAGGCCCGCCCCGGCTACGGCTTCCTAGGCGAGGAGCGCGGCATGATGGAGGGGACCGACAAGTCCCACACCTGGATCGTCGATCCCATCGACGGCACCACCAACTTCATGCACGCCATGCCGCATTTCGCGATCACGGTGGGGCTGCAACGCTATGCGCCGGACGGGTCGTCGGAAATCGTCGCGGGCGTCACCTACAACCCGGTCATGAACGAGCTGTTCTGGGCCGAAAAGGGCAAGGGCGCCTATCTGAACGACCAGCGCATCCGCGTGGCGGGCCGTCGCGATCTGTCGGAAAGCCTGATCGCCACGGGCCTGCCCTTCATCGGCAAGACCGGCCACGCCCAGGCCATCAAGGACATCCACGCCGTGGGCCAGCGGGTGGCGGGCATCCGCCGTCTGGGCTCTGCGGCGCTGGACTTCGCCTGGGTCGCCTGTGGCCGCTACGACGCCTATTTCGAGCGCAATCTGAAGCCCTGGGACGTGGCGGCGGGGATCCTGTTCGTCACCGAGGCCGGTGGCCTGGTCACCACCATCGACACCGACGGCGATCCCAAGACCGGATCGACGATCCTGGCGGCCAATCCTGAACTGCACACCCCGCTGCGCAAGGTTCTGCTGGCGGCCTGAGCCGTCACCGCCGCGTCACCGCCCCGCCCTACCCTGGCGGCATGATCCGGTTCATCCTCGCCGCCCTGCTTCTCGCCAGCCCGGTGACCGCCACACCTCTTGCTGAAAACCTGGCCATGCCGAACACGGTCGTCATCGCCCATCGCGGGGCATCGGGAGAGCGCCCGGAGCACACCCGCGCCGCCTATGACCTGGCCATCGACCAGGGTGCCGACTTCATCGAGCCGGATCTGGTCATGTCCCGGGACGGCCACCTGATCGTCCGGCACGAGAACGAGATTTCGGAGACCACCGACGTCGCCGCCCACGCGGAGTTCGCCGATCGCCGCACGACGAAGACCATCGATGGCCGCCCCGTCACGGGCTGGTTCACCGAGGATTTCACCCTGGCCGAACTGCGCACCCTGCGCGCCCGCGAACGCTTGCCCACGCTGCGCCCCGGCAGCGCCGCCTTCGATGGGCAGGAGGCGATCCTGACGTTTCAGGACGTCATCGACATCGCCCGGGCCGGAAGCGTCCGCACCGGCCGCGCCGTCGGCGTCGCGCCGGAGCTGAAGCACCCGTCCTATTTCGTCTCGATCGGCCTTCCTATGGAGCCGCCGCTGATCGCGACGCTCACGGCCAATGGGTTGATGGAGGCCGACAGTCCCATCCTGATCCAGTGCTTCGAGATCGACGCCCTGCGCTCGCTGGACCAAGCGACCGATGCACCTCTACTGCAACTGATGTCGCCCCTCGGCGGTCCGGCCGATCATCCCGGCCGCTCCTATGCCGCCATGGCGACGCGCGAGGGTCTGGCCGAGATCGCGACCTATGCCGACGCGATCGGTGTCGAGACCGCCATGATCATTCCGCGCACCCCGACCGGCGCGGCGGGCGAGGCCACTGCTCTTGTCGCTGACGCCCACGCAGCGGGTCTCCGGGTCATCGTCTGGACGTTCCGGGCCGAAGACATCTTCCTGCCGACGGAATTCCGGGGCGGCGAGGATCACGGCATCGGCGACCTGGGCGGCTGGTTGCGGCGCTTCTATCGGTTGGGCGTCGATGGCGTGTTCAGCGACTTCCCCGGCGTGGCGGTGCGATCGCGTGCCCCTCTCCCATAGGGAGAGGGCTTGAGGCTCGGAGAGCGGAGCGATCCGCCAGCCGAAAGGGTGAGGGGTTCCGCCCTCACCGGCTCCCACCGAACCCCTCACCCTTTCGCGCAAGTCCGATCGCCTGACGGCTCTCGGGCGCTCAATCCCTCTCCCCATGGGAGAGGGATCAGTTTTCCCGGAATTGCAGCTCGGCCAGTCGCGCATAAAGCCCACCCTTGGCCACCAGTTCGTGGTGAATCCCCTCCTCCACCGCCATGCCGTCTTCCATCACGACGATCCGATCCGCGCGCAGCACCGTGGCCAGCCGATGAGCGATGACCAGGGTGGTGCGCCCCTCCATGGCCTGATCCAGCGCGGCCTGCACCAGGGCCTCGTTCTCGGCGTCCAGGGCGCTGGTGGCCTCGTCCAGCAGCAGGATCGGCGCGTCGCGGACCAACGCCCGGGCGATGGCCAGCCTCTGGCGCTGGCCGCCGGACAGGCTCTTTCCGCGCTCGCCCAGGGGCGTGGCGAACCCTTCGGGCAGGGCCTCGACGAAGCCCAGGGCCTGAGCCTCCTCCGCCGCCTGACGGACCTCGTCCTCGGATGCCGCCTCTCGGCCGAACCGGATGTTCTCCAGCGCCGAGCCGGAGAACAGCGGTGCTTCTTGCGAGACCCAGGCGAAACGGCCGCGAACCTCGACCGGATCGGCGGTCTTCACGTCCACCCCGTCCACGCTGACGGAACCGCCCTGCGGGTCGTAGAAGCGCAACAACAGGCGGAACACCGTGGACTTGCCCGCCCCGGACGGGCCGACCAGGGCGACCGTCTCGCCGGGACGCACCGTCAGATCGAAGCCCTTCAGCGCCGGCAGGTCGGGCCGCCCAGGATAGGCGAACCGCACACCGGCCATGGCCACTCGACCCTCGGGCGGGATCGGCAAGGCCACGGGCCGCTCGGGCGCCGCGATCTCGGCCTGGGCCCGCATCAGCTCGTCGATCCGCTCCATGGCCCCCGAGGCCTTCTGCACATCGCCCCAGCTTTCGCCGAGCGCCCCGACCGCCCCGGCGGTGAACACCGACAGCAAGACGAACTGCAGCAGGGCCCCTGGCGTCATCGTGCCCCGCGCCACGTCCTGCGCGCCCAGCCACAGAACAAAGGTGATTCCGCCGAAGATCACCACGATGACCAGGGCCGTCATCCAGGCCCGGGCCCGCATCCGCGTCAGAGACACGCCGAACGCCTCCTCGACCACGCCGCCGAAGCGCGTCGTCGCGCTGCCGACACGCCCGAAGGCCTGGACCGTCTCGATGGCGTCCACGCTCTCGCCCGCGAAGCCGACGGCGTTGGCGAACCGGTCCTGAGACCGCACGGTCAGTTTGCGGACCTGGCGGCCGAAGATGAAGATCGGCGCGATCAGCAGGGGCGCGGTCAGCAGCACCAACCCCGTCAGCTTGGGGCTGACGACGAACAGCAGGGCGACCCCGCCGATCAGGGTCAGCAGATTGCGCAGCGCGAACGACACCGAAGTCGTCAGCAGGGTCTCGACCAGGGCGATGTCCGTGGTCAGGCGGCTCAGCACCTCGCCCGTGCGCATACGGGCGAAGAACGCCGGGTCCAGCCCCAGGATCCGCTCGAACAGCGACTTCCTCAGGTCGGCGATGACCCGCTCGCCGGTTTTCGTCACATAGAAATAGCGGACGGCCGTCGCGATGCCGAGGGCGACGGCGTTGGCCCCGAGGAACAGGAACCAGCGGTCGATGTTCTGGCCGCCGTTCTCGAAACCGTGGTCGATGGCCCCGCGCGCCGTCGCGGTCAGGGCCAGGGACGCGGCCGTGGAGGCCAGCAGCCAGAACATGGCGATCAGGGCGTCGATCCGGTGCCGGACCAGAAAGGGCCACAACCGCAACAGCGGGCGCACATCGCGGCTGCGGTCCCGCCGCTGGCCGGCCTCGCCCAGTTGCTCGACCAGGACGGCTCCGGCGCCGGGACGTCCGGCGGTGGAGCCCGCGCCAGTGGGGGAATCGAGACGTGGCGCGGCTGTATCAGTCATATCCCCGGCCTCTTGCCCCGGATGGGCCCCCGGTGTAAACGCCGCCGCTCGTTCCCGTCGGCTCGCTGGCGGGATTTCTCATTTACGCGCACCGACGGTCGGCATCGTCACCGCGCAGAGACCGGACACCGACCATGAAGCCCGATACCCACCCCGACTACCACTTCATCACCGTCACCCTGACCGATGGCTCGACCTACAAGACGCGGTCGACCTACGGCAAGGAAGGCGACGTGCTGAACCTGGACATCGATCCGTCGACGCACCCGGCCTGGACCGGCGGCAACCAGCAGATGCTGGATCGCGGTGGCCGCGTGTCGCGCTTCAACAACAAGTTCGGCGGCTTCATCAAGAAGTAGGTCGCGACTGTATCCGCGACATCACGAAAGGCGTCGGTCGTGTGACCGGCGCTTTTTGTTTGTCCGGAACGTCGGTAACATGAACGCGCGTGACCCTCGGGGCGTGGACACCGGGTTCCACGGGGCGTCGCGTCAAGGCGATACGAGAATGAACCGACGTGAATTGACCCTGGGTGCCGCGGTAGCGGCCGTGGCCTCCCCGGCCCTGGCGCAGACGGCCGCGCCCTATGCCCCGGCGACGACGTCCGACAGCCCCTATTATGCCGCCTTCGATGCCCAGATCGCCCGCCTTCCGGCCGCCGAGCAGCCGGACGTGCGCGCCTTCTACGAGCTGAATGGCTGGCGCCCGGTGTGGAACGCGGACCGCCTGCGTCGCCTGAACGAGGCCGCGGCCCGGATCGAGCGTCACGGCCTGTCGCGTACGGACTTCTTCGACTTCGTCGGCCTGGCCGCCGATCCGGACAGCGCGGACTTGCGGACCACCACGGCCGCCCTGAAGTACGCCCGCGTCCTGGCCGAAGGCATGGTTCGACCCGAGACGGTCGAAGAGCTCTGGGAGATGCAGAAGAACCGCGTCGACCTGCCCGGCGGGCTGAACGACGCCCTGGTCCGCAACCAGCTGGTCGAGTGGTACGAGGGCCTGGCTCCGACCGACATCGGCTACAACAACCTGTCGGCCGGATACATCCGCTACCGCCGCCTGATCGCGCAGGGCGGCTGGCCGGCCTTCCCGACGCGTCCCGGCACCCTGGAGCCCGGCGCCAGCGACAACCGCATCCCCGCCCTGATCGCCCGACTGGTGGCCGAAGGGGATCTGACGGCCGAAGCCGGAAACCGCCTGTCCGCCGAGGGGCTGTTCTATGGACCGGAGCTCGAGGCCGCCGTTCGCGGCTTCCAGGCCCGCCACGGCCTCGCCGCCGACGGCCGGATCGGCCCGGGAACGCAGAGCTCCCTCGGCGCCTCCGCCGAGGACCGCGCTCGCCAGATCGCGCTGAACCTGGAGCGCCGTCGCTGGCTGAAGCGCGAGGTCAACCCCGAGCGCATCGAGGTGAACACCGCCGCCGCCATCATGGTCTACTGGAAGGACGGCCGGCCGGTTCACTCCAACCGCGTCGTCGTCGGCGCGCCCTCGACCCAGACCCCCAGCCTGGAAAAGCCGTTCGCCTCGGTCGTCGCAAATCCGCCCTGGTACGTCCCGGCCGGGATCGCGCGCCGCGAAATCCTGCCGCGTGGACCCGCCTATCTGGCCAGTCAGAACATGTACATCCAGAACGGCACCGTCATTCAGCGCGCAGGGCCCACGGCAGCGCTTGGCTATGTGAAGTTCGAGCTGCGCGACAGTTACGCCATCTTCCTGCACGACACGCCGTCCAAGGCCGCGTTCAACCTGTCGGTCCGCCAGCGCTCGCACGGCTGCGTCCGGGTGCAGAACGCGGTGGAGTTCGCCCGGCTGCTGCTCTCGCCCGACCCGACGCTGCTGGATCAGTTCGACGCCGCGCAGACGTCGCGTCGCACCACCCGCATCCAGACGGGACGCGAGATCAGCGTGCGCCTGCTCTACTGGACGGCCTTCGTCGACGGTCAGGGCCGCGTGGCCTTCCGCGAGGACGTCTATCGCCGCGACCGCGTCCTGGCCGAGGCGCTCGGCATCGCCGTCGACCTGCCGGCCGTCGTCGCTGACGGGCGCGTGGATGTGAACGACGTCGGGCCCTAGGGTCTGATCCGGAAAAGTATGAGCGGTTTTCCGGTCGGATCAGACCCCGGGAACCCGCCGGACCTCGATTCACGGCATCGGCGCAATCGCGGAGCGATTCCTCCTCAACCGATCAAGATTTAGGGCTCAGGCCCGAAACGCCGCCTCCAGCATCCCCATCTGGGTCAGCACCGGGTTGACGTCGCCGTCTTCCGCCGCGTCCAGATACATGCGGCGGTCGAGATACATCACTCGATCGTGCAGCTTTTCGGCCCGTACGAGGTACTCGACCAGGGCGATGGGAATCTCCGGATTGGTCGGCTCGGTCTCGGGCCTGCGCTCAGCGAGCCGGTAGCGCGGCTCGCAGGCGGCTTCCGGGGTCATGTCCCCCTCACGCACCGCGCGCTGAACCAGCAGCCACGAGGCGATCTGCATCAGCCGGGTCGTCAGCTTCATGCTCTCGCCCGCATAGGCCAGGGCCGCCTGACGCGACAGCATCTTGGACTCGCGCCGACCGTCTCCGTCCAGATAGGCGGCGGTCTCCTCGACCAGGTCCATGCCTTCCTGAAAGGTTCGCTCGAACAGCTCAGAGCGCGCGAAGTCTCGCACCTCGCGCGTCCGGGCGACCTGGGGGACCTGGAGGTCATCACTCGCCGTCATCTCAACTCGCACTCTGTCGCCCCGGCACGTTCAGCGGACCGGATCGGCACCGTGCCCGCCACGCCTGCAACGGCCATGCCACGGATCGCCTCCACGCGGAACCGTCAGCCACCAAAGTTGAACAGGGCGTCCGCCGCCGACTTCTTCGCGTTCTTGGCGGCGATCGCGGCCTTGGATCGCTCGATCTCGGCCTGCAGCGCCTCGATGCGTTCGTTCAGTTCCTCGACCGAATACAGGTCCAGGTCCTCGCGCCCCAAGGCCATCACGCCCGCGCCGCGCGCGGAGCGGGGCTCCAGATCCTCGAACGTCATCGTCGCCTCCTTGGCCCGAAACCGTCGGCCCTATAGTTACGCGCCCGGACACGGACGATTGCAAGAGTCGGGAGAGCGCCATGCGGGTGATCGAAATCGAAGGTGGTGCCGGGCCCGCGGACGGGCTGCGCCTGGCCGAACGCCCCGACCCCGTGGCCGGGCCGGGCGAAATCCGTATCCGCGTCCGGGCCGCCGGCGTGAACCGGCCTGATCTGCTGCAACGGATCGGCTCCTATCCTCCCCCTCCCGGCGCGTCGGACGTCCTGGGACTGGAGGTCGCGGGCGAGGTGGACCAGATCGGCGACGGAGCGACCCGCTGGACGCTCGGCGACAGGGTCTGCGCGCTTCTGGCCGGCGGAGGCTATGCCGAACTGGCGGTCGTCGACGCCCGGCATGCCCTGCCCGTTCCGGGGACCCTCGATTTCGTCCAGGCGGCGGCCCTTCCGGAAACGGTGTTCACCGTCTTCGCCAATGTCTTCGAGGCCGGCGGCCTTCAGCGCGGCGAGACGCTGCTCGTTCATGGTGCCACCTCGGGCATCGGCGTCACCGCGATCCAGATGGCCAAGGCCCTGGGGGCGCGGGTCATCGCGACCTCACGAACGGTCGCGAAAGCCGCCGCTGCCTCGGACCTCGGGGCCGACGTCAGCCTGGATGCCGCCGAGGGCGATCTGGCGCAGGGCATGGCGTCGGCCGGCGGCGCCGACGTCATCCTGGACATGATCGGAGCGGCCTATGCCGAGTTGAACCTGAACGCCCTGCGGGCCGGCGGGCGATGGGTCGTCATCGGCACCCAAAGCGGCAACCTGGCGCAGGTCGATTTGCTGCGACTGATGCTCAAGCAGGCTGTCCTCACAGGGTCCACGCTGCGCCGTCGGTCCGCCGACGAGAAGGCGCGGCTGGCCGCGGAGATCGAACGCGTGGTCTGGCCGTGGGTCGCGTCAGGCAAGCTGCGACCGCCCATCGACGCGACCTTTCCGCTGGAACAGGCCGCGCTCGCCCACCTCCGGCTGGAGGCGGGCGATCACGTCGGCAAGATCGTCCTGACGGTCTGACGATCTACCAGCGGCCGCCGCCACGAACGGGGCGCAGCGAGGAGATCCGATCATTCATGCCCCACCGGTCCAGATTGCGGACACTGCCGGTGAAGGTCTGGCACTGCCCGCGGAAGTTGGCGTCGACGCAGGCCTCCCAGGTGCCGTTCATCTGCATGGAACTGATGCGGTCGTTGAAGCCGGAGCTGCCCAGATTGGCGATTTCCCCGCGCAGCGTCTCGGAATAGCCGCGGAAGTTGGCGTCCTGATAGACGGTGATGGTGTTGCGGCCGCCACCCCAACCGCCACCATTGTTGTTTCCGCCACCCCAGCCGCCGCCGCCGCCGCCGCCGCCATTGCCGTTGTTTTCCCAGCGACCACGCACGTTGTAGCAGACCAAGAGACCGTTATCGTTGCCGATATCGCTCGAGGAACAGGCCCCCAGGTCGATCGAGCTGGAGCGCCAGTTGCCCCGCGTGTCGCGGCAGTCGGCATAGAGCCGTCCCTGGTTCACATAGGCCCCGTTGCAGGTCTCGGCGTAGCTGCCGCGAGGTGCTCCGCGGGACTGCGCCTCGGCCGACTGCGGCGCGGCGCTGAAGCCGACGGTCGCGAGCGCGGCCCCGGCGGCGATATAGGCGAGGGTCTTCATGGTCTTCCTCCTTGGGTTCATCCCTGGACGCCGGAGCGCGCCCGATACGACAATGTTCACCGACGCAGATGAACCGGAACTGTATGCGATCTTCAGCGGACGGCCCAGACGGACCAGAGAGCCGAAGTTGGCATCGGCCCCGGCAAAGATCAGCGATCCAGCTTCAGGAAGCGGCATTCGGTCTGTGTCAGAAACCTTCCGAGGGGATGATGCCTCGTGTCGGAGGCATTCGTCATGCCTCTCTAGTCGCACGCGAAGACGACGTTTTCTTTTAAGGCGAATAGGCCTATATCGACGACATACGCGCCCGGCCGAAAGGTCGGGCGCCGTCGTATCCGGCGCCCGGGCTCACCGGGCCGCCCACACTCCGGGACACTGCCCATGACCGACATCCTGATGCCCAAGGCGACCGCCGTCTGGCTGGTAGACAATACCTCGCTGACGTTCGAGCAGATCGCCGCCTTCTGTGGTCTCCACCCGCTGGAGGTGCGCGGTATCGCCGACGGGGACGTGGCCCGCGACATTCGCGGCGTCGACCCGATCACAGGCGGCCAGCTGGCCCGCGAAGAACTGGACAAGGCCCAGGCCGACGAAACCTATCGCATGCAGGCCATCGTCAGCCGTCACGCCGAGTTGATGAAGGCCGCAAAGCCCGCGCCGAAATATACCCCTGTCTCGCGCCGCCAGGATCGTCCGGACGCCATCATGTGGTTCGTGAAGAACCACCCGGAGGTCACCGACGCCCAGATCGCCAAGCTGCTCGGCACCACCAAGGCCACCATCGACAGCGTGCGCAATCGCACCCACTGGAACAGCCCGAACATCAAGCCTGTCGATCCGGTGACTCTGGGTCTCGTCGGGCAGCTGGTGCTTGACGAACTGGTGTCCAAGGCCGCCGACAAGAAGAACCGCGACGACGCCAAGAAGGGCGGCCCCGCCCTCGAGCCCGTCGCCACCGAGCCGGTGGAGCCGGAGTTCGTCCCCGAAGAGCGCGAACGCCGCACGGCAGAGCCGACCGCCGCCTCCGTCTTCGGCGACCGCAGCTAAGGCGCTCCGCGACCGGCAAAGAAAGAAGCCCGCCCGGCGTGCGCCGGGCGGGCTTCTTCATTCACGACAGTCGCATCACTCCGACGGAGCCGGACCAGGTATGCTGGGCGGCTCGACAGGCGGCAGGCTCGGGGCCTCCGGCAGGGTCGGGGCGTCCGGCAGCTCCGGCAAGTTCACGTCAACGGCAACATTGGTGTCGGCCGCATCCTCGATCGGGTTGCCGTTCCCGTTCAGCAGAACGAAGGCGATGATCGCCACGACGACCAGCAGTCCAATGACCAGGAAGGCCACCACGCCGCCCCCGCCGCCGCCGCGCCGCTCGGGCTGGACGTTGACGGTGGTGTGGGTCGGCTCGGCAACCGGGCGCTCGGGCGGGGGCATGTTGGGATCGGTCATGGATCAGTTCCCCGGGGTGGCGGGCGCGGCCACTTCGGGCAGGTCGACGTCGACGTTGATGTCTTTCGTCTCCGGCGTCATCGCGCCGCCGGCGAAGACGAAATAGGCGATGATCGCCAGAACGACGACGACGCCGCCGACGATGAAGGCCAGCCCGGTGTTGCCGCCGCCGCTGTTGGTGTTCTCGGCCATGAAGTGTTTCCCTCTCAAAGTGGTTTCCCTGTGCGGCAAGAACACTGGTCACGCTTGCCGGTTCCGAGCGCCCCGGCCGGACGGGGACTGACTTTGGTTCTCGTGCCCCTTATGTTCTCGAATCCCCTGCTCCGAGTTGCCCAGTTTGACCGACGCCCTTCCCGCCCCGCGCATCTCCGACCTGGCCCGTTCGCGCGGTCCGGGTGGCGTGGCGCATGAGACGCCTGACTATCTCGTCGACCTGAACCCTGAGCAGCGCGCGGCGGTCGAGACGACCGAGGGCCCCGTGCTGGTTCTCGCCGGCGCGGGTACAGGCAAGACGCGGGTCCTGACCACGCGCCTGGCCCACATCCTGGCGACCGGCCGGGCGCGGCCGTGGGAACTGCTGGTGGTCACCTTCACCAACAAGGCGGCGCGCGAGATGCGCGAGCGGATCACCCACCTGATCGGCCCATCGGCCGAGGGCCTGCGCTGGCTCGGCACCTTCCACAGCGTGGCGGCCCAGATCCTGCGTCGCCACGCCGAGTTGGTCGGGCTGAAGTCCAGCTTCACCATCCTGGACACCGACGACCAGGAGCGGCTGCTGAAACAGCTGCTGGAAGCCGCCAACATCGACACCAAGCGCTGGACGCCCAGGTCGCTGGCCGGGCTGATCGATCACTGGAAGAACCGCGGCTGGACCCCCGACAAGCTCCCGCCCGGCGAAGACTTCGCCAACGGCAAGGGGCAGAGCCTCTACGCCGCCTATCAGGCGCGGCTGGTCACCCTGAACGCCTGCGACTTCGGCGACCTGCTGCTGCACAACCTGACGATCCTGTCACAGCACGCCGACCTGGCGGAGGAATACCGCCGCCGCTTCCGCTACATCCTGGTCGACGAATATCAGGACACCAACGTCGCCCAATACCTGTGGCTGCGGCTGCTGACGTCCTCCACCGGCAACGTCTGCTGCGTCGGCGACGACGACCAGTCGATCTATGGCTGGCGGGGCGCCGAGGTGGACAACATCCTGCGCTTCGAGCGCGACTTTCCGGGCGCCAAGATCGTCAAGCTGGAGCGGAACTACCGCTCGACGCGGCACATCCTGGGCGCGGCGTCCGGCCTGATCGCGGCCAACCGCGACCGACTGGGCAAGACCCTGTGGACCGAGGACCAGACCGGCGACAAGGTCCGGGTGCGCGGAGTCTGGGACGGCGAGGCCGAGAGCCGCCTGATCGCCGACGAGATCGAGACCGCCCGCCGCGCCGGCATGGCCTACAAGGACATGGCCGTCCTTGTTCGCGCCTCCTTCCAGATGCGAGCGTTCGAAGAGCGGTTCGTGCTGCTGGCCATCCCTTACGTCGTCATCGGGGGCCCGCGCTTCTTCGAACGGGCCGAGATCCGCGACGCCCACGCCTATCTGCGCCTGATCCAGTCCGAGGACGATGACCTGGCGTTCGAGCGGATCGTCAATGTGCCCAAGCGCGGCATCGGCGACACCAGCGTGCAGAAGATCCTGCAGATCGCCCGGCATCGCGGCGTCTCGGCCATGACGGCGGTGCGCGAGCTGATCACCTCGGACGAGCTTCAGGCCCGCACCCGCACGGCGCTGTCGACCTTCGTGCGCGACCTCGACCGCTGGCGGGCCCTGGCGGCGGACACCCGCCACTGGCTCCTGACCGAGACGGTGCTGGAGGAGAGCGGCTACGTCGACATGCAGAAGGCCGATCGCGCGACCGGCCCGGCGCGGCTCGACAACCTCAAGGAACTGACCCAGGCCATGCAGTCGTTCGAGACGCTGGGGGCCTATCTGGAGCACGTCTCCCTGGTGATGGACCTCGATCGCGGACCGTCGTCCGACGCGGTGCAGATCATGACGCTGCACGGGGCCAAGGGGCTGGAGTTCCCGCTCGTCTTCCTGCCCGGCTGGGAGGAAGGCGTCTTTCCGTCCCAGCGCAGCATCGACGAGAAGGGCGAAAAGGGCCTGGAGGAGGAACGACGCCTCGCCTACGTCGGCGTCACGCGGGCGAAACAGGACGCGCGGATTTCGTTCGCCGCCAACCGCCTGGTCTACGGCCGATGGACCAGCCAGCTGCCCAGCCGCTTCGTCGACGAACTGCCCATCGAGCATGTCGAGGCCGAGTCAGACACCGGCTACTACGGCGCCTCCGCCGGCATGAAAGAGGCCAAGTCCCGCTGGGACGAGGCCCCCTCCTTCGGCGCGGGTTACACCTCTCCCGGCTGGCAACGCGCCCAATCCTTCGCGGCGTCAAAGGCCCCCGCCGCCCGCCCCGCCCGCCAGACCCTGATCGAAGGCGACGGCCGCCTGGTCGCCACGGCTGATCCGACCGCCGGCTCAGGCTGGAAGAAGGGAGAGCGCGTGTTCCACCAGAAGTTCGGCTACGGCGCGGTGCGCGTGGTCGAGGGGAACAAGCTGACGGTGGCGTTCGAAAAGGCGGGCGAGAAGCGGGTGATCGACACGTTCGTGGAGCGGGTGGAGTGAGGGCGCCGATCGATGAATTCGACCTAGCCAAGGCTAGCCTGCTTTCGTTCTTCAATCAGATCGAAGACAGCATCGTCTACCGCATCGGCGATGTAACCAAAGTCGATCCGGAGACAGTCGATCTGCTCTTGGGCGAGAACGGATTCACGGCAAAAGTAGGCACCTACAAAAGAGTTCTTGCCGCAAAGCCCAAAGCAAGCGTCGCGGTAGAGCGGCATAAAGAATTCTGGAGTATTCTTGAGGGCCTGAGGATCGCTCGAAACACGTTTGCGCATGGCACCCAGCACATGGTTTCGACCGAGCAGGGCGTGCTCCACGTTTACGCGGCGCACCGCACTATGCGGCGAGGTGAATTCTCGCGATCAATGGCCGTAGACACTCTGCCGCTCTGCCAGCGGCTAGCGGCCACGATGCATCTTCTGCTTAGCTCCATTGTTTCGACGGAAGCTCAGGACGCAGAGTTCTTCGATATTGCTTTTGAGAAGGCGAGAGCAGAATGGGCGGCGCTCGAGGCTCACCTGCCGCAAGGATCGTCTTTGAAATGGCCTCCAAAATCGGTTGATTTCCGAGAGGGGGCAATCGATTGATGCATAGCCAGCACGCGCACCTTATAGTAGAACGCATCAATGGTTCAACGCACCTTTACCGTTCGCCTCAGTGTCTACGCGGCGCGCAAACTGACAGCGATGGTCGAAGGCAAATCCAAGTCGGCTGAAGAGATCGCAGCGGTAATGCTGGAGTCGCACTTGTTCGACCCTGCAGACTTCACTTGGATCAACGGTGATCCGCGCGACCCGCGGCCGCCGTACGATCCGGACGAGCCGGGTCGCGATTTGGACGAGGTCATGGCTGAGCTGCGCGAGGAGCTTGAGCGGCGACTAGCAGCAAAATCGTCGGGTGCCTCTGACGAGGCTGAATAGCTCCACCTTTCCGCTCATCCCGGCGAAAGCCGGGACCCAGTGCTTTGGGCGATCAGTCTTTGAGGTCAGCGCCGCTCGTGATCCCGGCATCCTGCCCCACGAAAGAACTGGGTCCCGGCTTTCGCCGGGATGAGCGGAGGTGGGGTGCCGGTGTGGCTCACACCCTTCGTTAACGAGGTCTTGCCACCCTCCCTCCGTGCGCCCCATCCTCCCCGCCCCGCCGCCGACCGAGCCCGCCCCACCCGTGTGGGAGCAGGTGCTCGCGGGGCTCGTGGTCATCATGCTGACCCAGGCGCTGATCGGCCCGGTTTTCGCGCCGACGCAGGAGGAGACGCCCATCCTCCGCCTCGTCTGGCTGCCGGTCTATGCGGTCATCGCGGGGCTGATCCTGTATCGTCTGCCCGCCATGGTCCGGGCCTGGCCGGTGTGGATCATGCTGGGGGTGCTGGTGCTGCACGCCTTCGCTTCCAAATGGTGGTCGATCGATCCCGAGGTGACCCAGAGGCGGGTCATCGCCATGGCGATTTCCAGCGCCTTCGCCGTCTATCTGGGCGTCGCCTTCCGGGGGCCTCACCTGCCGCGCCTGTTGATGCTGTGCGGCCTGGCAATGGGTCTGGGCAGTCTGGTGATGGTCGCGGTCAATCCGACCATCGGCATCCACCAGGCCGAGAACGCCGGCCTGTGGCGCGGCCTGTGGTACGAGAAGAACCAGATGGGCCTGGTCATGTCGGCAGCCGCCGTGGCCGCGGCCGCCTGCCTGGCCTCGGGCGATCCGCGTCGCCTGCTGCCGGGAATTACCCTGGTCGTGGCTACCGGCCTGGTGCTGGCGACCCAGTCCAAGACCTCCCTGCTGTGCCTGATCCTGGGGACCGGAGCCATCGGCGGGCTCTGGGCCATGCAGAGGGGCGGTGCGGCCTTCTCCATCGTCGCCCTGTGGTTTGGCGTCGTGATCAGCGCGGTCGCCGGATACGTCTTCATCACCGACCCGGAGGCGGTGCTGGTCGCGCTGGGCAAGGATCCGTCCCTGACCGGCCGGACCGACATCTGGGCCGCCCTGATGCGCGACGTGGCCGAGCGGCCGTGGACCGGCTTCGGCTACTCCGCCTACTGGGGCATCGATTCCGTGCCCGCCGAATTCATCCGCATGGAAACTCAGTGGCCGGTCCCTTCGGCGCACAACGGCTGGATCGACCTGCTGATCCAGCTGGGCTGGCCGGGCGCGATCCTGACCGGCGGAGTGGTCCTGCTGGCCCTGGTCGTCACCCTGTTCCGCATTCCCGGCGCGGGCGCGCGCGAGGGCTACTGGGCCGTCGGCTATCTGGCGGTCTTCCTCCTGCTGAGCCTGTCCGAGAGCGTGCTTCTCAGCCACGCCAACCTGCCCTGGACGCTGCTGCTGGCCATCCTTGCGCGGGCCGTCTCGATCGAGCCAGACCCTGTCCGCGCGCCTATTGCCCGGCCGGTGCGCGGGGCCTACCAGACGGCTCCCCGAATCGCCGCACACTCAGGCCATGCCCGCCTCCGTCGCCCCGTCCCTGTTCGATGACATGCCCGAGGCTCCCAAGCCCCAGGCCCCCACGCCTGCGCCCGAACCGGCCCTGAAGCCCCAGGCCGCCGCCCCTGCTCCGGCCGCCGCAGCCGCGCCCACCGGCGGCTATTCCGCCTCCTCCATCGAGGTGCTGGAGGGGCTGGAGCCCGTCCGCAAGCGGCCCGGCATGTATATCGGCGGCACCGACGAGCGGGCGCTGCATCATCTGTTCGCCGAGGTCCTGGACAACGCCATGGACGAGGCGGTGGCCAAGCACGCCAAGCTGATCACCGTCGACCTCGACGCCGACGGCGTGCTGTCGGTCCGCGACGACGGGCGCGGCATCCCCGTCGATCCCCACCCCAAGCACCCCGGCAAGTCGGCGCTCGAGGTGGTGATGACCGTGCTGCATTCGGGCGGCAAGTTCTCGGGAAAGGCCTATGAGACCTCCGGCGGCCTTCACGGCGTCGGCGTGTCCGTGGTGAACGCTCTGTCGGACAAGCTGGACGTCACCGTCTGGCGCGACGGTTTCGAGTGGAAGCAGTCCTTCAGCCGGGGCCATCCGCTGGGGCCCATCCAGCAAGTCGGGCCCTCGAAAAGGCGCGGCACCCTGATCCGCTTCCACCCGGACGCCGAGATCTTCGGCGTCGGCGCCGCCTTCAAGCCCGCCCGCCTGTTCCGCATGGCCCGATCCAAGGCCTATCTGTTCCGGGGCGTCGAGATCCGCTGGATCTGCGCGGCTGAACGCATCACCGATCACACGCCCGCCGAAGCGACCTTCCACTTCCCCAACGGCCTGGCCGACGCGCTTGCTGAACGCATCGGCGAGCTGGAGACCGTCACCCCGACCTTCTCGGGCCGCGTGGAGAGGAAGGGCGAGGCCGGGGCGGTCGAATGGGCCGTGACCTGGTCGCCCATCGGCTTCGGCGACGCCGACAGTTTCGTCCAGTCCTACTGCAACACCGTCTCGACGCCCGACGGCGGCACCCACGAGGCCGGCTTCCGCGCCGCCCTGGTCAAGGGACTGAAGACCTATGGCGAGCTGACCAACGAGAAACGCGCGGTCCAGATCACGGCCGAGGACGTCATCGCCAACGCGGGCGCCCTGATCAGCGTCTTCATCCGCAATCCCGAGTTCCAGGGACAGACCAAGGACCGGCTCTCCTCGCCCGACGGCCAGAAGATCGTCGAGACTCTGGTCCGCGACCCGCTGGACCACTGGCTGACCGAGAACCCGAAACAGGCCAACGTCCTGCTGGGCTTCATCATCGAGCGCGCCGAGGACCGGCTGCGGCGCAGGAAGGACAAGGAGGTCCAGCGGGCGGCCGCGACGCGGAAGCTGCGCCTGCCCGGCAAGCTGGCCGACTGCTCGCGCCAGTCCGCCGACGGCACCGAGCTGTTCATCGTCGAGGGCGACTCGGCCGGCGGCTCGGCCAAACAGGCGCGCGATCGCGCGACCCAGGCCATCCTGCCCCTGCGTGGCAAGATCCTGAACGTCGCCTCGGCCACGGCCGACAAGCTGCGCCAGAACATCGAGCTGAACGACCTGACCCTGGCGCTCGGCGTCACGCCCGGCCCGCGCTTCGACATCGAGGCCCTGCGCTACGAGCGGATCGTCATCATGACCGACGCCGACGTCGACGGGGCCCATATCGCTGCGTTGCTGATCACCTTCTTCTACCGCTCCATGCCCGAGGTCATCCGCCAGGGCCGGCTGTTCATGGCCCTGCCCCCGCTCTACCGCCTCCAGGCCGGTCCGCTTTCGGAATACGCCCGCGACGAGGCCCACCGCGAAGAGCTGATGGCCACGGTGTTCAAGGGCAAGAAGGTCGAGCTGGGCCGGTTCAAGGGTCTGGGCGAGATGATGGCCTCCCAGCTGAAGGAGACCACGATGGACCCGAAGAAGCGCACCCTGGCCCGCGTCACCCTGCCCGCGTCCGAGGAAGACATCGAGGACCTGGTCGAACGACTGATGGGCAAGAAGGCCGACGCCCGCTTCCGATTCATCCAGGACAATGCGCGGTTCGCCGTGGCCGAGCTTGACGTCTAGGGCCTAGCGCCCGCGCTGAAGCATGTTCGTCACACGCCGTCCCAGCGGATCGCGCGACACCCAGCTTTCGCCCACCCCGGCCTCGATCATCGGCGAGCAGAAGCGTGAGATCATCATGATCGCGGGTGAGATGTTGTTCAGGCAGACCCGGTCGCCCTCGACCCGCCAGCGCGCGGAAATGGTGCGTCCACTGGAGAAGCGCGCGGTATAGCTGCCGTCCGGATTGAACCAGTGCCGAACCCAGCCGCCGTCCGGATACTGGGACACCAGGGTGTTGCCGAAGGCCCGCTCGATCTCGGCGCTGGCCGATATCGGCACGGCCGTCGCGGCAGCGGCCACCAGACCGGCCAGAGCCAGCGCGGAACGCATCATCCTCATGCCGGAAGCCCTTCCGTCACCCCATCCCCGGAGCAATCCTTAACGAACGTTCACACTTGCGCAAGCGGGGCGGTGCGACGCCGAATACTTGACTCAGGCGTGGGGACTTCCATATACGGCGGGCAGTACGGAACAGGACTGGCGATTCGCGCCGCCCGCACGCCCCCAGGACACGGGCGGTTCCGCGCGTATCTCCGCCGAGACCACGAGGGTCCGGCACTCCTTTTCCCGCCGAGGCCCGTCCGTGCCTTCGGCTCTTCGTCATAAGGACGCATGACAGAATTCTCGCAGCTGGGCCTCTCGCCCACCACGCTTCAGGCCGTCATCGACACCGGCTACACCACCGCAACCCCGATCCAGGCCCAGGCCATTCCCGTGGCCCTCGCCGGCCGCGACGTGCTCGGCATCGCCCAGACCGGGACCGGCAAGACCGCCGCCTTCACCCTTCCTCTCGTCGAGCGCCTGTCCAAGGGTCGCGCCCGGGCCCGCATGCCCCGTGCCCTCGTTTTGGCTCCGACGCGCGAACTGGCCGACCAGGTCGCCATGAGCTTCGAGAAATACGCCAAGGGCACCAAGCTGAGCTGGGTTCTGCTGATCGGCGGCGTCTCCATGGGCGACCAGGTCGCGGCGCTGAACAAGGGCGTCGACGTGCTGATCGCCACGCCCGGCCGCCTGCTGGACCTGTTCGAGCGCGGCAAGATGCTGCTGACGGGCGTGGAGCTGATGGTCGTCGACGAGGCGGATCGCATGCTCGACATGGGCTTCATCCCCGACATCGAACGCATCTTCAAACTGACGCCGCCCAAGCGCCAGACCCTGTTCTTCTCGGCCACCATGCCGCCCGAGATCACCCGTCTGACGACCCAGTTCCTCAAGGATCCGACCCGGATCGAGGCTTCGCGCCCGGCCATGACGGCCGAGACCATCACCCAGTATCTGGTTCGCATCCCCTCGTCCGATCCCAAGGCCAAGCGCGCGGCCCTGCGCGAACTGATCGGCCGCGCCGACGTCAAGAACGGCATCGTCTTCTGCAACCGCAAGTCCGAAGTCGATGTGGTGGCCAAGTCGCTGAAGCAGCATGGCTTCGACGCCTCGCCGATCCACGGCGATCTGGACCAGTCCCTGCGCACCAAGACCCTGGCCGCCTTCCGCTCCGGCGAACTGAAACTGCTGGTCGCCTCCGACGTCGCCGCGCGCGGCCTGGACATTCCCGACGTCAGCCACGTCTTCAACTACGATGTGTCCCATCACGCCGACGACTATGTGCACCGCATCGGTCGCACGGGCCGCGCGGGCAAGCTGGGTCAGGCCTTCATGATCGTGACCCCGGCCGACGACAAGTCGCTCGACAAGGTCATGAAGCTGATCAAGATGAACCCCGAAGAACTGGTTCTCGATCTGGATTGGTCCAACCTCGGCGGGGCCCGCCGCGCCCGTCCCGAACCCAAGGCCGCCGTCGTCGAGACGCCGCGTTCCGAGGTCTCCGCCCCAGCGTCGGACGCCTCGGCCGAACCGCCGGCGCGCCGCACGCGTAGCCGTCGCTCCAGCAGGGCCGCCGCGCCCGAGCTTGCTCCGGCCGTCGTCATGGACACCGCCCCCGCCCCCGTAGCGGCTGTTTCGCAGCCTGCGGCGACGCCCGTCGAACCCGTCTCCGCCGAGCCGCGCCTGCGCCAGGCCGACCGCCGTCCGGGCGGCCGCACCGAGCGCGACGCCCCGGCGGCGCGTGAAGGATCGGGCTTCGGGTCGGACATCCCCGCCTTCCTTCGCCGCCCGGTCGCGCTGAAGGCCTAGGCCGCAACCCTGGCGTGCATTCCCAGCGCGGCTTTTAACCCGGTGTTACGGAAGCCTCGCTAATACTCCCCCGGAACGACGGGCATGCGATCCCGCCGCGCCCGGGGAGCAGAATGACAGGCCAGGTCCAGACCACGCTGCGAAGCCCCGAGGCCTTTTCCCTGGCGCGTCGCGCGGTCGAGGAGATGGAGGCGGCGCACGTCTGGCCGACGCCCCTGAACTTCGAGCTCTGGGTCCACTATCTCGGCGAACCCGAGGGCCCCCTGGGTCAGGAGATGCGGCGGCTGTTGGCGGAGGGGACGGTCTTTTCGGAAGGCACGTCCGAAATGCTCGCCGCCGAATACCTGCCGCGCGGGCGGCTGTCCGAAGAGATCCGCGACGCCGGCGCCGTGCTGAACCGCGAACTTTCGACGGTCTCGGAAGCCATCGCCAAGGCGCAGCAGTCCCAGGCCGCCTATGGCCAGACCCTGGCCGGCGCCTCGGCCCACCTGGAAACGGCGTCAGAGCCCACGGCCCTGCTGGGCGTGGTCTCCAAGCTGACCAAGGCCACGACCCAGGTCCAGGCCGAGAACGCCACCCTGGAGCGGCGTCTGGAATCATCGACCAAGGAGGTCGCTCGCCTGCGCGAGCATCTGGAGCAGGTCCGGCGCGACGCCATGACCGATGCCCTGACCAACCTGGCCAACCGCAAGGCCTTCGACGAAGAGCTGCTGCGCGCCTGTGACGAGGCCGACAAGAAGCGCCGGCCCATGACGCTCGCGGTCCTGGATATCGATCACTTCAAGCGGTTCAACGACACCTGGGGTCACCAGACCGGCGACCAGGTGTTGCGTTATGTCGCCAGCGTGATCGGCCGGGTGTCCAAATCGCCCCGCGTCGCCGCCCGCTACGGCGGCGAGGAGTTCGCGGTGATCTTCCCCGGTGAGAGCGCCGCGGTCGTCGAGGCCGCGCTGAACAGCATCCGTGTCGAGATCGGCGCGCGGGCGCTGCGCCGGCGCTCGACCAACGACGAACTGGGCGCCGTCACCATCTCCGCCGGCCTGGCCCAGCGCCAACCGGGGGAGTCCGGCGCCGACCTGCTGGGCCGGGCCGACGAGGCGCTCTACGCTTCCAAGCGCGCGGGTCGGAACAGGGTCACGAACGGCGAACGCTTGGCCGAGGCGGCCTGACCGAATCCATCCGTCACGGCGATCAGGCTGTCGAACTCGGCCGAGCGCCTGCTAGGTTGAGCCGATGCGCAGTTTCGCCTTCGCCGTCGCCTACTGGGGCCTGTCCATCGGCTACGGCCTGACCGCCGCCTTCGCCGCCCTGATCCCCGGTCGCGACGCCACCGCCTTCGTGATCCGCGCCTATGTGCGCCGCATGGTCCAGGCCATGCGGGTGTTGGCCGGCATCCGGATCGAGGTCCGGGGCAAGGACCGCCTGCCCGCCGGGGCCTTCATCATCGCGTCCAAACACCAGAGCTGGGGCGACGGCTTCGCCACCTATGACCAGTTCGACGACCTGGCCTTCGTCACCGGCGATCACCTGGAGAAGTTTCCGCTGTTGGGAACCGTGCTGAGGAAGCTGGGGGCCATCGTCGTCAACAACTGCGGCGGTCGCGAAGCCCGCGACTCGCTGAAACAGAGCGGCGCGACCGCCCATCGCGAGGGGCGGCGCATCCTGATCTATCCCGAGGGCAACCTGGCCAAGGTCGGCGAGAAGTTCCGCTATCGCTCGGGCGTCTGGCACATGTACCGCGACTTCGACATGCCCGTGGTGCCGCTGGCGTCCAACCTCGGCTTGTTCTGGCCGCAGGAGGCGTTCCGCAAGACGCCCGGGCTGGCGACGCTGGAGTTCCTGGACCCCATCCCGACCGGCCTGGGCAAGGAGGCGTTCCTGGCCCGCCTGGAAGAGGTCGTCGAGCAACGCACCGCCGAACTGATCGCGGAAGCGCGCGGCGGGCCTGTGGTGCCGGCGGTGCGAGTGCTCGCCCCGGATGAGGCGCGCCGGGCTGGCTCTTCTCTCTCCCCCGCGAAGGACACAGCCGGCTGATGAGCCGCGTCAAGCGCCGCGTCGTCGGCTTTGCGCCTCGGCTACAGCGGAATATTGTCGTGCTTCTTCCACGGATTGCTCTGCTGCTTCCCCTTCAGCGTCCGTAGCGCCTTGATCAGCCGACGCCGCGTCCCGTGCGGCATGATGACGTCGTCGATGTAGCCCAGGCCCGCCGCGACGAACGGATTGGCGAAGCGTTCCTTGTACTCGGCTTCCCGCGCCGCCAGGGCCTCGGGGTCGCCGGCTTCCTTGCGGAAGATGATCTCGACCGCGCCCTTGGCGCCCATGACGGCGATCTCGGCGCTGGGCCAGGCGTAGTTGACGTCGCCGCGCAGGTGCTTGGAGCTCATGACGTCATAGGCGCCGCCATAGGCCTTGCGCGTGATCACCGTCAGCTTGGGCACAGTGGCCTCGGCATAGGCGAACAGCAGCTTGGCCCCGTGCTTGATCAGGCCGCCGTATTCCTGGCGCGTGCCGGGCATGAAGCCGGGGACGTCGACGAAGGTCACCAGGGGGATGCCGAAGGCGTCGCAGAAGCGGACGAAACGGGCGGCCTTGCGTGATGAGTCGATGTCGAGCACGCCCGCCAGCACCTGGGGCTGGTTGGCGACGATGCCGACGGGCTGGCCGTCCAGCCGGCCGAAGCCGCAGACGATGTTCTTTGCGAAATCCGCCCCGATCTCGAAGAAGTCGGCCTCGTCGACCGTCTTCAGGATCAGCTCCTTGATGTCATAGGGCTGGTTCGGATTGGCGGGGACGAGGGTGTCGAGGCTCGCCTCATCCCGCTCGGGGTCGTCGTAGCTGTCGCGCACCGGGGGCTTTTCGCGGTTGGACAGGGGCAGGAAGCCGATCAGGCGGCGCACCTCCATCAGGGCCTCGATGTCGTTCTCGAAGGCCCCGTCGGCGACGCCGGACTTGCCTGCGTGGACGCGCGCGCCGCCCAGGTCCTCGTGGCTGACGACCTCGTTGGTGACCGTCTTCACCACGTCGGGGCCGGTCACGTACATGTAGGAGGTGTCCTTCACCATGAAGATGAAGTCGGTGATGGCGGGCGAATAGACGTCGCCGCCCGCGCAGGGGCCCATGATGACGCTGATCTGGGGGATGACGCCCGAGGCCAGGGTGTTCTGGAGGAAGATGTCGGCGTAGCCCGCCAGGCTCTCGACGCCCTCCTGGATGCGGGCGCCGCCGGCGTCATAGAGGCCGATGATGGGGGCGCCGTTGGTGAGCGCCATGCCCATCAGCTTGACGATCTTGGCCGCGTGGGCGCCGGACAGTGAGCCGCCGAAGACCGTGAAATCCTTGGAGAAGACATAGACCAGACGGCCGCCGATGGTGCCCCGGCCGGTGACCACGCCGTCGCCGGGGACGCGCTGCTTCTCCATGCCGAACTGGTGGGAGCGATGCTCCACGAACATGTCGGTCTCTTCGAAGGAGCCCTCGTCCAGAAGGACCTCGATGCGTTCGCGCGCGGTCAGCTTGCCCTTCTTGTGCTGGGCGGCGATGCGCGCCTCCCCTCCCCCCAGTTTGGCGGCGGCGCGGCGGGCTTCGAGCTGATCGAGGATGGCGTGCATGAGAGACTCCTTGGCTGCTGGATAACCCTTCTCCCCTTGCGGGAGAAGGTGGCCGAGCGCAGCGAGGTCGGATGAGGGGTGAAACTCGGTCTCGGCGGTGAGCCTCTCGACCGATCACCGGATGCGTATCCTCGTACCCCTCATCCGGCCCTCCGGGCCACCTTCTCCCGCAAGGGGAGAAGGGCCGATCACAGAGCCCGGAACCACCGCTCAAGCAGGACCGCCTCGGCGCGGCGGGCGGCGGTGCGTTCGGCGTTGTCGGCGTCGATGCCCCACTGGCGTTCCTGAAAGGCTTCGTCCAGCCGGCTGAGGTCGAACGCCGCCTCGCCCGACAGGACTCCGCGCTGGAGCGCCAGCCCAAGTACGGCGCTGCCCAGCAGGGGCACCGCCAGGCCCAGGCCCGACAGGGCGAAATCGTCGAGCGCCAGGGCCAGGTCGCGAACACGCGTCAGGCTTTCCGGCGTCTGGGCCCGGTGGATGATCCCCTGCGTCGCCTCGAGTTGAACGCCGAGTTCCCTCGCCGCCCAGTCGCGCCAGGGGGCCCAGGCGCGGGTCTGCTCGGCGACCAGGCCGGTCGGATATTCGGCGAGGTAGCAGACGAGGTCCGATCCGACATAGGCCGCGATCTCCTCGGCCACGGCCTCGCGGGTTTGGCTCACGCGATCAATAGCGGTGGCGGCCAGGCGGGTGGCGAACATGGTTCCGGGCGCGATGAACTCGCCCTGCGCCGCCCATTCCTCGGCGACCATGGCCGCGAGCGTCTCGGTGGGCAGGGCATAGGTCGCGCCGGCCGGGGTCTTGGGCGTGCGGCCGTCCAGCAGGACGACGTGGGCCCCGTCTCGCGCCTCGACCGAGACCGCCGTCCAGAACCGCTTCAGCCGCTCCTCGCTCTCGCGAAACCCCTTCTGGGCGGCGACGTTGGGATCCAGATTGGGAATGTGGCTCATCCCGGCGATATAGGCGGGCGGCGCGGGTTCAACCAGCGCGGACCCGCTCGGCGAAGGCATCCAGCACCACCGCCAGTTCGCCGAAGCTGGAGACGACGTGCCGGGCCCCGGCGGCGCGCTGCTCCTCGGGCGTATGAAAGCCCCAGGCGACGCCCAGCGGCAGGACGCCGGCGCGGACCGCCATGGTCGCGTCGTGGACCGTGTCGCCGATCATGACGCTGACGGCCGGTTCGGCATCGCAGGCCGCCATGGCCGCCAGCAGCATGGCCGGATCGGGCTTGCCCGGCCCGTCCTCGGCGCAGTGGCTAGACACGAACAGATCGGCCCAGCCCTGTCGCGCCAGATTACGGGCGACGCCGCGCCGGTTCTGGCCCGTGGCCAGCGACAGCCGCCAGCCGTCGCGGTGCAGACGACGCAGCAGTTCGACCGATCCGGGATAGAGCGGCTCCTCATGGCCCGCCTCGAACATGCGGTGGAAGCTGGCGCGGAATTCGGCGGTGAAACGCTCCAGCTCGTCAAGCGTCAGGTCGGGCTCCAGCACCTGGAGGGCGTGGGGCAGGCTGAGGCCGACGATCTGACGGACGCGGTCGTAGTCGGGCTCGGGCAGGCCCAGCGCGCGGGCGGCCTCGGTGGCGGCTTGAAGGATGGAGGTCCGGCTGTCGACCAGGGTGCCGTCGATGTCGAAGATGGCGAGGGGGCGGGTCATCGCATCCGCCGCACGCCGGCGAAGGGGTCGGTGTCCGCCTCGGCCTCGTCGAAGCCAAAATGCTGGAATCCGGCGCGCATCTCGGGGCTGATGGGGGCCTCGACGACCAGGGTGCCGCCGGAGGGGTGGTCCAGCTCGATCCGGCGGGCGTGGAGCTGCAGCTTCAGCGGGCCGGACAGTTCGGCGCTCTTCTCGTCGCCGTATTTGGGATCGCCCAGGATCGGATGGCCAATCGCCTTCATGTGGGCGCGCAGCTGGTGCGTCCGGCCGGTGAAGGGGCGCAGCGCCATCCACGAAGCGCGCTGGCCGGCGTGGCTGACAAGGGCGAACGCCGTCTCGGCGGGCTCGGCACCGTTCTCCTTGGGGTCGGCCGGGCGCATGATCTCGTAGTCGTTGATGCCGGACTTCTTCAGATGCAGGTCGATCTGGCCGGCGTTGGGCTTGGGCAGGCCGATCACCAGGGCCCAGTAGGTCTTCTTGGCCTGACGCCGCGCGAAGGCCCCCGCCAGCCGCTTGGCCGCCTCGGGGCCCTTGCCCAGAAGCAGCACGCCGGAGGTGTCGCGGTCCAGACGATGGACCAGACGCGGCCGGTCCATCCCCTCGCCCCAGGCCGACAACAGGCGATCGACGTGGCGCGTCGTCTTGGTGCCGCCCTGGACCGCCAGGCCCCAGGGCTTGTTCAGGGCGATGACCAGGTCGTCCTCGTAGATCACCATGGATTTGGCGAAGGCGATGTCGGCGGGCGTCAGGGCCATGTGCTCGCCCGGCGAGCGGACGATCGGCTCGGGGATCGGTGGCACCCGCACGGCGGCCCCGGCGGTCAGGCGGCCTTCGGGCTTGATGCGCGCGCCGTCGACGCGAATCTGGCCCGACCGCGCCATCTTCTGCACCTGGATATTGGACAGATGCGGCCAGCGCCGGCGGAACCAGCGATCCAGCCGGATGCCGTCCTCGGCCTCGGCGACGTACAGGGTCTGGACCTCGCGGACCTTGGGGGCCTCGTCGCTCACAGACCGGCTCCGAAGGCGCGCCGGGCGATCATCAGGCCGAGGAACAGCGCCGCGACCGCCAGCACCACCGACAGGCCGACATAGGTCGCGGCCAGGCCGAGCTGGCGTCGCTCGATCATCAGGACGGTCTCCAGCGAGAAGGCCGAAAAGGTGGTGAAGCCGCCCAGCACCCCGACCGCGACGAACAGGCGCAGGCCCTCGCCCCCCTGCCCGCGCTGGGCCAGCCAGCCAACCAGCAGCCCCATCGCCAGTCCGCCGATCACGTTCACCGACAGGGTCGCCCAGGGCCAGGCCACACCGGGCATCAGGCGCGCGGCGGCCAGGCCCACGCCATAGCGCGCCATGGAGCCCAGCGCCCCGCCCAGGCCGACGATCAGAAGACGTGTCATGATGCGCGGCTTATAACGCCGATTGCGGCGAAGCGAAGGGAGGGGCGGGTGCTCGACCTGACTCTGGCGATCACGCACCATGTCCTGGTGTTCGGCCTGGCCGTCATGCTGGCGATGGAACTGGCCTATCTGCGCGCCGATCCGGTGCCGGTGACGCGTCTGGCGCGGCTGGACGCGGGCTATGGCGGGGTGGCGACCCTTGTGCTGATCGTGGGGGTCGCGCGGGTGATCTGGGGGGCCAAGGGCTGGATCGCCTATCAGGACAATCCCTGGTTCTGGGCCAAGGTGGCGACCTTTCTGGCGATCGGCCTGATCTCCATCCTCCCGACGGTGGGGTTCATCCGCTGGAGCCAGGCGCTGAAAGCCGACCCCGGCTTCCGCCCACCCGCCGCCGAGGTCGCCCGCGCCGCCGGATGGGTGCGGCTGGAAGTGTTGCTGCTGTTCCCGCTGGTGGCCTTCGCGGCGGCCATGGCGCGATCCTGACGTCTTGATGTCTGAAACTTCACTTGCCGCTGTTCACAGTTAACGGCGATATCCATCTTCGCTTTCGGCGCGAAGGGCTTCGGAAGCGTGGCCGGATCGGTCTAGGGTCTTGACCATGTCGCACGAGGACCAGACACCGCCGTCGGCGGGGACGCCGAACCTGACCATCCCGGTGTCGCAGCCCGCGCCGCCGCCGGGCGCGGCCGACATTCCCGATCGCGCCCCGCCCCCGGCCACGCCGCCGCCGACGCGCGAGCCCGTGGGGGCCCGCGACGGCATCCTTAGGCCGATCCAGGAGAGCGACTATTTCACCATGGATCCCGAGGCGATCCAGGTCATCTCCGCCAACATCGACCAGTATTTCAACCAGGCGCTGGATATCTTCCCGTTTTGGGAGACCGAGAACAAGCCAGACCGCTTCCACGTCCTGTTCACGCGTCAGATCGAAGAGCGGTTTCCCGTCGAGGCCGACATCCGCGGCAGAATTCACGGCTACGGTCGGCGCGTGTTCGCCGCTCTGCTGGTCCATGTTGGCATCAAGCGACTGACACAGGCGCTGGCCTTGATCGGCTTCGCCGTCATGGCGGTCCTGGGGCCGACATTGTTCGCCGACTGGACCGGCGGCCAGCCTCAGGGGCTGGGTCTGGCGGTTCTTGGAATGCTGATCACCGCAGGGGTCTTCTACGGCGTATCAGCCATCCTGTTCGTCCAATACCGGTTCCGGCTGGAGAATGACTCCTACGAGCTGTCCCGAGAAATCGTCCAGCGGACCCGCGAGTTGCAGAACCTGTTCACCAACGCCCGCGCCCTGTCCGATCAGGCCGAGACGCAGTTCCAGATGGACGGCAAGGGCTGGGGTCAACGCGCCCTCTACCTGACCCGGCTGGTCATGTGGATCGGGGCCCGCATGGAGTATCTTGAGAAGTTCGCCCAGATGGAGCTGTGGCGCGTTCGGCGCGAACGCTACTGGATGCGCTGGATCGGACGGCTTTCGACTCCGCTGGTCCTTGTCATCTGGCTGTCCGTCTTCGCCTTCTGGCCCGCGCCGGCCGCCAACGAAGTCGGGTTCCGCGTCCTGCAACTGGTGGCGCTGGCCATGGCCGTGATCGTCTCCTGGATTTCCTACGCCCGCTGGCAGACACCGACCGCGGCGGTCAAGGACAAGCTGGGGCTGGACGGTTGGGTGCGCTACGCCTCGCTGGACGTGGACAACACCATCGGCGACCAGGTGCGGCGCGACAAGGAGCGGCTGGTCGAGTATCGGGCGCTCACGCGCGGCCGGTAAGCGCCGAGCGGACCTCTCGCGCGTCATAGACCTCGCCGCGATCGGGCGTCGAACCGCGACCCAGCCGAACCTCGAGCACGGTGGAGGTCGGCGACGGCCCGCTGAAGTTCAGGCCCACCCCGATGCCGGTGCTGGATCCCGAATAGCGGTATCCACCGTATCGGCCGGCGCTTGAGCCGTATCCGACCGAAACGCTCGGTCGAAAACCGCCCGCGCTGTCCGGACGGCCGTCGACATAGCGCTGGGTCACCTCAAACCAGTCATAGCCCTGTTCCAGCGTCAGGTCGGCGGCGCGCAGCAGGGCCAGGTCCGCCACCGGCCCCGGCGCGCCGACGCCATTGTAGGTGACGCGGTAGCGGTCGCTCTCGATGCGCTGCTCGGCATATCCCTGCCCTCCCGGTCCCGCTTGTGGTCCGTAGGGAGCCAAAGATGCGCATGCGGCGAGCGACAGGGCCGAAGCCGCGATCATAAAGGGACGGATCATGGTGGCGCTTCCTTTTCTGGAGATAAGCGTCGGAGGCGGGGCCCGCGTTCCGTCTCTCCTGGCGCAAGACGTCAGGGCATCTCCAGCCCCATCACCTTCGCCAGTGCACTAAAGTCCTCCGGCGGGTCCGCCAACACGGTCCGCTCACCGCCGTCGGGATGGGGAAACCTCAGCGCCGCCGCATGCAGCATCAAGCGCGGCGCGGCGCGGCCCCCCGCCGTCAGCGCCCCGCCGTAGCGCACGTCGCCGATCAAAGGGCGTCCGATATGGGCCATGTGCACCCGCAACTGATGCATCCGCCCGGTGAAGGGCTGGAGCTCGACCAGGGCCCCCTCTTCGCCCGACGACAGGGTTCGGTAACGGCTGCGCGACCCTTGGGCCCCCCTGGCGTCGAAGGCCGCGACCCGCATGTAGCTTTCGCGGCCGATCTCCTGGCGGATCAGGGGCACATTGATGTCGCCCTCGCGCGGCTCGGGCGCGGCAGAGACAAGCGCGAGATAGGTCTTGGTCAGCCGCCGCGCCTGGATCGCCTTGCCCAGGAACCCCGCCGCCGGCTTGGTCTTCGCGGCCAGGATGACGCCCGACGTGTCGCGATCTAGCCGATGCACCAGTTCTGGTCGCTTGCCGTTCGACCGGGCGAAGGCCCAGAGCAGGTCGTCCAGCGTATGGGCCTGGATACGGCCACCCTGGCTGGACAGGCCCGCCGGCTTGGCGAAGGCGATCACACTGGCGTCCTCGTGGATGACCCACGAGCGGACGTCGGCGATCTCTTGATCGGTCAGGAAAGCGGGGGCGCGGGCCGTCACCCGCGACGGATTAGCGGAGCAGGCCGCGCTGCGCCATCATCCGCGAATACCAGACGAAGAACAGGCAACCGACCAGGATCACGGCCTGCATGATCCACGTCCCATCCGGCATGGTCGCGGCCTGGTCGGACAGGGCGTAGGCGTAAACCAGGCTGCCGACATAGGCGATCAGCGAAATCACGAACACGGGCATTGCCAGCTTCTTGCGGAGCAGCAGCAGGACCGTGCCCAGCATCGCCCCCCAGACGCCGATGGCCCAAACCGCCGTCATCCAGGCCGGCATGGCCTCATAGCTGGTGATCTGGGCGTCCGTCATGCCCATCTGGCGCAGCCAGACTTCGCCCTGCAGCGCCGTCATCGTGTAGTCGACGCAGCCGAAGGCGTTCCACAGGACGCCGACGATACCGACCAGCCACAGATGCCACGGCACCTTCGCCCCCGACGACGCGCTCATGATGCTGACCATGGTCCCCTCCCAAGGATCTTTCAGGGGATCGACGTTACGCCTGTCGCCGGGAACAGCAAGGCTTAGCGATCGGCGGGCAGCGCCGCCCGCATGGCGGCCCAGCGTTCCAGCCGCGCCTTGACCTTTTCCTCGTGCCCCTCGCCCTTGGGCGCATAGAAGGTCCGCCGGTCCATCTCGTCGGGAAAGAAGTTCGCGCCCGAGAAGCCCTCGGGCGTGTCGGGATCGTACTGGTAGCCCTGGCCGTAGCCGAGCGACTTCATCAGCTTCGTCGGGGCGTTGCGGATGTGGGCGGGCGGCATCAGGGAGCCGGTCTCGCGGGCGGCCTTCTGCGCGGCCTTATAGGCCTCATAGACCGCCACCGACTTGGGCGCAGTCGCCAGATGGACCACCGCCTGGGCCAGGGCCAGTTCGCCCTCAGGCGATCCCAAGAAGTCGTAGGTGTCCTTGGCGGCATTGGCGACGAGCAGCGACAGGGGGTCGGCCTCACCGATGTCCTCCACCGCCATCCGCACGATCCGGCGGGCCAGATACAGCGGGTCCTCGCCCCCGTTCAGCATGCGCGCGAGCCAGTAGAGCGCGGCGTCCGGATCCGACCCTCGAACAGATTTATGCAGCGCAGATATGAGGTTATAGTGCTCTTCTCTGCTTTTGTCGTAAGCGGGCGCGCGCTTTTGAAGGGTGGCCGCCAGGGCCTGCACGTCCAGCGGTTCCTCCGGCAGGGCGAACAGGGTTTCGGCCATGGTCAGCAGGTAGCGGCCGTCGCCGTCAGCGAGGGCCAGCAGCGCCTGGCGCGCCTCGGCGGTCAGCGGAAGGGCGCGATCCTCCTGCGTCTCCGCTCGAATTAACAGTTGATTCAGCGCCGTATCGTCGAGCCGTTTCAGCACGAAGACCTGGCTGCGCGACAAGAGCGCGCCGTTCAGTTCGAACGACGGGTTCTCGGTCGTGGCCCCGACCAGGGTCACCACCCCTTCCTCGACGAAGGGCAGGAAGCCGTCCTGCTGGGCCCGGTTGAACCGGTGGATCTCGTCGACGAACAGCAGGGTCGACTGGCCGGCCGCGCGTCGGCCCCGCGCCTGTTCGAACGCCTTCTTCAGGTCGGCGACGCCGGAGAAGACCGCGCTGATCGACTGGTACTGATAGCCCGCCGCCTTGGCCAGCAACCGGGCAATGTTGGTCTTGCCCGTGCCGGGCGGCCCCCAAAGGATCATCGACCCCAATCGCCCGGCCTCGATCATCCGCCGGATGGGCCCGCCCTCCCCCAGCAGATGATCCTGGCCGACCACCTCGTCCAGCGACGCGGGTCGCAGCCGATCAGCCAGGGGCGCGTCCGGCGGGTGGATGCCCGAGGCTTCGAAAAGATCGCTCATGCCGCTATGTAGGACCGACCCGCCCGCCACGAAAGCGTGACCCATGGCCGAACCCGATCCCATCCCCACAGGCGTCATCCCCTATCTGACCATCCCGGGCCGGGGCGGACAGGCGGCCGTGGAGTTCTACACGGCGGCCTTCGGGGCCGAGGAACTGTTCCGGAGCCTGGCCGAGGACGGCGAGCGGCTGATGCACAGCCGGCTTCGGATCAACGGCGGGCTGGTGATGCTGTCGGACGAGTTTCCCGAATACGGTCAGGCCAGCGATATCGTCCCGACCGGCGTCGCCCTGCACCTCCAGGTCGACGACGCCGACGAATGGTGGGCGCGCGCCGTGACGGCCGGGGCGGTGCCGGTCATGCCGCTGGCCGATCAGTTCTGGGGCGATCGCTACGGCCGCGTCATGGACCCCTTCGGCCACTGCTGGTCCATCGCCAGCCCGATCAAGGCCGGCTGAGGCTCAGCGGAGCGTCCCGGTCAGCCGCCGCCCCTGGCGCTCGATCGTGACCTCGGACGCCCCGAGCCGCGCCAGCGCCTGAGGGGCGCTGACGACCCGGCCATTGACCTCGCGCACCAGGTCGCCGGGTCGCAGGCCTGCCCGCGCCGCATAGCTGCCGCGCTGGACCGAGGTGATCAGCAGTCCCGTCGCGAAAGGATCTCCGCCCAGCCGATCGGCCAGGGCGGGGGTCAGGGCCGCGATCTGGGCTCCAGAGAAGGCACCGTCCTGAATCAGGACCCCCTCCGCCTTGGCGTCGCCCGGCAGGGTCTGGACGCGCGCGTTGAGCGTCTGGGTCCGCCCGTCACGGATGATGGTCACAGCCGCCGCGTCATTGGGGCTCTTGTTGCCGATGCGGAAGTTCAACCCTGCCTGGTCGTTGATCTCGGCGCCGTCCACGGCCGTGATCACGTCGCCTTCCCGCAGGCCGGCCCGTGCCCCCGGCCCCCCATCATAGATTTCGGTGACGATCAGTCCCTGCGGCCGAGGCAGGCCCAGCGACCGTGCGATGGCGGCGGAGACGGTCTCGCCCTTCACGCCCAGCCAGGGCCGCACCACCATGCTCTCGCCGCCCAGGGCCGAATCCACCACCCGGCGCACCATTGAGGCCGGCACCGCGAAACCGACGCCCGCCGACGATCCAGAGCGCGAGAAGATGGCCGTGTTGATACCGATCAAGTCGCCGTCCATGTCGACCAGGGCTCCGCCGGAGTTGCCCGGATTGATCGCCGCATCGGTCTGAATGAAGGACCCCGAGTCAGAAATGCCGGTTTCCGTCCGGTTCAGCGCCGAGATGATGCCGTTGGTCACCGTCTGACCCACGCCGAACGGATTGCCAATGGCCAGCACCAGGTCGCCGACCTCCTGTTCCTCGCGGTCGTCGATGGCGAGAACGGGCAGTTGCTCGGTCACGCCCTGAAGCTGCAGCACCGCGATGTCGGAACGTGCGTCCGCGAGGACAATCTCCGCCGGGAACTCTCGCCGGTCGTTCAGGACCACCCGAATCTGCTGAGCGCCCTCGATGACATGGTTGTTGGTCACGACGATGCCGTCCGACCGCACGATGACGCCCGATCCAGCCGACTCCGCCACCCGCTCGCGCGGAATGCCGCCGCCGAAAAACTGGAAGAAGGGATCGGCTTGGACCCGCTGGATCGACCGGGCCGAGATATTGACCACAGCCGGCGCCGCTTCGCGCACGACGGGCGAGAAGCTCTGCTTCATGCTGGTGGCATCGGTCGGCGCCTGGCGCTCCGTCGGCTCGGCGAAGACGCCGTCCTGCGCCTTGGAGGAGCTGGCATCGCCGCACGCCGCCAGCGTGATGGCCATGGCGATGGCGAAGGTCGAGGTCTTCATGGCATTCCGGGTCAGTCTCATGGTCACCCTATATCTGTCGCGCTTTCGGGCCGGATCAAGGCGTCGCGGCAGCCCCGCCGTGGCAGGCTAGCGCGACATGGCCGCCAGGCTGTCCTCGGCGCGGCCGTCGCCGGGCGGGACCTCGATCCCGAGCAGACGCCCCAGCAGGGGCTGGACATCAACGCTGTCCATGTCCCTCAGGGTCACGCCCCGCGCGATATCCGGGCCGTGGGCGATGAACAGCGACTGCATCTCTGGGGCCGCGTTGTCATAGCCATGGGCCCCGCCGACGCGTGTCACCGTCCGCGTGCGGGGCACGAACAGCCAACCGACGTCGGCGGCGCAGACGATGGAGGGCACCCTGGGGTTGGCGCCGAGCACGAACCGGGTGGGAATGGTCTCGCGAGTCCAGCACTCGCCGTGCGCGTGGCGCCGGACCAGCGCCTCGCGGACCTCATCCTCGCGGCCTGCGGTCGGTTCCGCGAAGACCGCCGAGCCGGCATAGAGGATCTGGATCGCGGCCGGATCGACCAGGTCGTCCAGATAGGTCACGCGCTCGGGAGACGTCTGAGCCATCCCATGGTCGGAGACGACGATCAGATGGGTTCGCTCCCACAGGCCTCGCGCCTGCAGGCCCGCGATCAGCCGGGCAACAGACGCGTCGACATCAGTCAGCGCGCGCTCGACCTCCGGCGTGTCCGGGCCGAAGCTGTGCCCAACGGTGTCGACCGTGTCGAAATACAGGGTCGCCAGATCGGGTCGGGGCGTCGCATCCAGCCAGCCCAGCAGGCGATCCACCCGCTGATCCCCGGTCACCGCCTGATCAAACGGTGCCCAGTAGGTCGGCCGTTCGCCCTGCAGTTCCGTCTCCGACCCGGGCCAGAACATCGTCGCGGTGGTCAGTCCGGCCTTTTCCGCCGTGATCCAGATCGGCTCCGCTTGATCCCAGAATCCCGGTTCCTTGTTGGCCATGATGAACCGGCCCAGCACAGGATCGACGAAGGAATTTCCCACGATTCCATGGTGATCCGGATGCTTGCCGGTCACCAGCGTATAGTGGTTCGGGAAGGTGACGCTGGGATAGGACGGCCGCATCGACCCCGTCGCGCCCTCCGACGCCAGCGCGGACAGCGTCGGCGTAGCTCCGCGCGACAGGTAGTCCGTCCGGAATCCGTCGATCGAGATCAGCACAGTCAGCGGTCGCCCGATGTCTGGCTGTGGTCCCGTCGAGGTGGCGCAAGCGGCGAGCAGCAGGGTCAGGCAGACGATCAGGGCACGGGACATTCGCAGGCTCCGGCGAGGGTGCGAGGTTGCATAATCTTAATCCGCGACGAGCTCGCGACGGCTTGCGAGGTGCCATTCCCACCGCCAAGGTCGGGCCATGACCTCGGTGATCGAAACGCGCGACCTGACCAAGACCTACGGGTCGGTGCGGGCGCTGGACGGCCTCAGTCTCAGCATCCCGCGCGGCGGGGTCTATGGCGTCCTGGGGCCCAATGGTGCGGGCAAGTCGACCCTGTTCCGCATCCTGCTGGGCCTGATCCGCCCCTCGGCCGGAGAGGCCACGGTGATGGGCGGCCGGATCGGCGACGTCGCGGCCGGCCGCCGCATGGGCGCGATGATCGAGACGCCGCGCTTTCCCCCCTTCATGACGGCGCGCCAGGTGCTGGAGTGGCTGTCGGCCGCCCACGGATTGCGCCCCGACACGGCGCGCGTCGCCGGCTGGCTGGAGCGGGTGGGTCTGGCCGAGGCGGCGGACCGCAAGGTGCGCGGTTACTCCGTCGGCATGCTGCAGCGGCTGGGCGTCGCCGCCGCCCTCATCACCGAGCCCGAGCTGGTCATTCTGGACGAACCCACCAGCGGCATGGACCCGCCCGGTATCCAGGAGATGCGCGCCCTGATCCGGTCGCTCGCCGAGCGCGACGGAATCACCGTCATCCTGGCCAGCCACCAGCTGCTGGAGGTCCAGCGCGTGTGCGACCGGGTGGCGATCCTGAACCGGGGCAAGCTGGTCCGCGAAGGCGCGGTCAGCGACCTGACCTCGACCGGGGAACGATTGCGCCTGTCGGTCACCCCTATTTCCAGGACGCTTGAGGTCATCTCCGCCTTGCCCGGCGCGCATGGCTCGCTGGAGGGCGACGCCGTCCTGGCCGCCCTGCCCCGCCCCGAGGCCCCGGCCCTGCTGCGCGCCCTGATCGAGGCCGGCGTCGATGTCGACGAAGCCCGTTGGGTCGGTGCCGATCTGGAGAGCGTCTTCATGACCGAGACCGGCTCCATCCAGCATCCGGAGACGATCATCCAGGAGGTGGGCCATGCTCGCTGACGCCATCCGCGCCGAGACCTACCGGTTCACCCGCAACCGCATGGCCATGGTCTGGTCGATCCTGTTCGTGCCAGCGCTGTTCCTGGCCATCGGCACCACCGTCCAGTTCTTCACCAAGGCCCGCATGGCCGAGATGGCTGAGGCCCTGCCACCCGAGCTGACCGCAGAGGGTGGCCCCCTGGCCACCAGCGGTCCGCTCGATCTGGGCCAGAGCCTGGTCGGTCAGGCAGCGGATTTCGCCAATCCGATCGTGATGCTGTTCGTCCTGATCGGCGCGGCCATCATCTATGCCGGGGACTACCGGTGGGAGACATGGCGGCTGACCAGCGCGCGCAACAGCCGCGCTAATCTGATCCTGGGCAAGGTCGTGCTGGTTTTCGGCGTGGTCCTGGCCGCGCTCGTGACCTGGCTGGCGTTCGGCATGGTCGGCGAGCTCATCAAGGCCGCCATCTTCGAGCGTCCGCTCACGTTCAGTTTCGACGGTGATCGGCCCGGCCAGTTCGGCGGCTTCATCGCCGTGACGGTCGCCCGTGTCATGCAGTTCAGCATGATCGGCCTGCTGGCCGCCGCGGTCTCCCGGTCCCTGCTGGCGACCCTGTTCGTGCCGATGGTCGTCGCCATCGGCCAGTTCTTCCTGATGCAGAGCCTGCCTTTGCTGGGCTGGAGCGCGGCCGACCTGCAATCCCACCTACTGGTCCCCGGCCTGTCCCACGATGTGCTGAAGACCGTGCTTCAGGGGGGTGCCGATGCGGCCGCCGCGCCGGACGGCGTCGTCTGGAAGGCGATGCTGAGCCTGGGCCTGTGGACGGTCGTCCCCCTGGCCGGAGGCCTCGCGTGGTTCAGCCGGCAGGATCTGTCGAAAGAGTAGGGCCGGCCCGCCTTGTGGCAGACCGGCCCCAGGTCTTTCAGAACGCCTCGCCTCAGAATGAGCGGCGCAGCGTCAGCCCCATTGTCCGGGGCGTGCCGACCGTATAGCCCAGCCGCGCCCGGCCACCGCGCTCGCGGTCGAAGGACAGCAGCGGGTTCTCGTCGAACAGGTTGTTGATGTAGACGATCGCCTCGATGCCGTTGTCGAACTCGACCCCGGCCGAGAGGTTGAACAGCTCATAGCCGGGCAGTTCCAGGTCGACGATCGTGGCCCGCGTGCCCGTCGCCCCGCCGAACGGCAGGCCGGAGGTGAAGGAGCGCGGGTTGTTCTCCTGATCGCTGGCTTGGGTGTAGCGGCTGCCGACGTGCTGAAACGAGGCGTTGACGTAGCCCGGCAGGCCGCTGAGCACGGTGAAGCTGTAGGTGGCGTTCAGCGAGAACTGCAGCTCCGGCACCGACGGCAGTCGATTGCCCTCGCGGATGCCGCCAATCACCGCGCCCGTGCCGTCGCGGACGGTCGAATCGAACTCGGCCTCCACGAAGCTTCCCGAGAAGCCGACCTCCAGGTTGTCGGTCAGCAGGGTCGACAACTCCAGCTCGATGCCGGCCGTGTGGGCCGACTCGACGTTGAACACCACGCGCGACGAGCAGGATCCGGCGTCCAGCGTCGTCTGCAGATTCTCGATATCGGTGTAGAAGACCGCCGAGTTCAGCGTGACGTTGCCGAAGCGCGACTTCACCCCGGCCTCGTAGTTCCACAGCGTCTCGTCGTCATAGGTCTGGAATCCGCCGAAGATGGTGGCGTCGGCCGGCGAGCACAGCGGGATGTTCAGCGGGTCGTTGACCCCGCCGAGACGGAAGCCCTGGGCCGCCTGGGCGTTGAAGGTGACGTTGTCGGACGCCTCGTAGCTGACCAGGATCCGCGGCGTGAAGCCGTCCGACGCGGTCGTGTCGGTGCGACGATCCCCGTTGGCGAACAGGCCGCCCGAAGTGAAGCTGCGCGTCTCCGAGAAATCGTAGAAGCGCCCGCCCGCCGTGACGGTCAGCTGGCCGAAGTCGTAGCTGGCCTCGCCGAACACGGCCGTCTGCTCGATGTCATAGGGCAACAGCGCATTATAGGGCGAGTTGGGCCCGAACCCGTTGCGAACGGCCACCGAGGTGCCGGCTCCCAGACGGGCGTCGGTCGCGGCATCGTACCCCGGGGTCGGCAGTAGCTGGGAATAGACCCGGTCGACTTGCGAATAGAAGACGCCGGCCAGCCACTGGAACGGGCCATCGCTGGTCGAAGAGATTCGCACTTCCTGGCTGAACTGCTCCAGCGTGGTCGTGTCGACCAGGTTCGACGGCAGCAGCACCGCCGCCGCCGGAAAGCCCAGGTCCACCGACACCGAACCTGTCAGGGCGCTGGCGTCCCGGCTGACCAGGATGTCGCGATCGATGTAGCTGGTCACCGAAGTCAACTCGACGGCGCCCAGGTCGAAGGAGGCCGTCAGGTCGGCCAGCAGCGTCTCGTCCTCGAACGCTTCGTCCAGCAGCAGGAACTGCTCGCGTTCGCCCAGGATGACCGGAGCCCGGGTCGTCGTGAACGGGTTGGCGAAAAGGTTGAACGCCTCCTGCCGGTTGAAGCCTTCCGTCTCGATCTTCTGGTAGACGATCCGCGGCGTGATCGAGACGGTCGACGACGGCTCGAACAGCAAGGCCACCCGACCGCCCGTCCGGGTCCCGTCGTTGATGTTGTCCCGGACCGCGCCGCCCTCGCGGCGAGCGTCGATGAAGCCGGCGTATTCGGTGTGATAAGCCACAGCGCGCATGGCCACGGTGTCGGACACCGGGATGTTGATCGCGCCTTTCAGATGGCCACCGAGATCGTCGCCCTCGACAACGTTGACGTTGGCTTCGAGCGTGCCCTCGCTGACGCCCAGGGTCGGCTGGTTGGTGATGTAGCGCACCGTGCCCCCGACCGAGCCCGAGCCGAACAGCGTGCCCTGAGGCCCGCGCAGCGTCTCGACGCGGTTGAGGTCGAACAGGTCGAAGTCCGGCGTGAACAGCGAAAGAGAGACCACGCTCTCGTCGAGGTAGACGCCAACCTGCTCCTTGACGCCCGGCTGGTCACGAACGACCTGGCCGGCGGAGACGCCGCGCACCGAGACCTGGCTCTGACCCGGCCCAAGGTTCTGGATCGACAGACCGGCGACGTTGCGCGCCAGGTCTTCGAGGGTGACGGCACCCGACCGCTGGATGTCTTCCTGGGTCTGCGCGTTGATCGAGAACGGCACGTCCTGAATGGTCGAATCACGCTTGGTGCCGGTGACGATGATCTCGTCCAGGTTCGTCGCGTCCTGCCCGTCCTGGGCCAGGGCGGCCCCCGCCGGAGCCAGCAGGGCGATGGCGCAACCGGCCGTCAGCAGTCTCGTCCGCACGCTCTTCGCACTCGAAAACCTACGCATGACATTTCTCCCGGAGTTTCTTGTATGGCAAAGCTTGATCCCGATCCGACAAACTCCCAAGCCTCATTCTCGGCGAAAACACGAATTTCCCTCCGGCGTCGTCCTTTTGTCACGCGACATCGGTGTCAGTCCTCGTCCGGCGCGCCCAGCGGGAAGTAGCCGCGATAGGGTCTGGCCTCGTCCAGCGCCCGGGCATAGCTGGGTCGAGCCAGCAGACGCCGCCTATAGGCCCACAGGTGCTCGAACCGCGCCGGAATCGCGTGGGTCCAGTGAGCGTAAAGCAACCCCGGCGCGGCCCCGCAGTCGGCCAAGCTGAACGTCTCGCCCGTTGCCCAGGTGCGTCCCGCCATCACCCCGTCCAGCCAGGCGTAGGCCGTCTCCAGCTTCGCGCGCGCTTCAGCATCGGCGATCGGATCGCGGTCGGTCTCGGGGCGCAGTGCGTTGTAGATGATGCGCTGCTGGTTGGCCTGGATCTGGTTATCGAACACCCGGTCCATGAAGCGGACCTCCAGCGCCTTATCCGGATCAATGGGGATCATCGGGACTGCGGGCGAGATCTGGTCCAGCCGCTCGATGATGATCGAGGTCTCGGCGAACGACCGGTCGGCGTCCTGGAGCACGGGGAACTGGCCGAACGGCCACAGGGCCTTCAACTCCGCCATAGCCCCCTCGTCCTCCAGCATGCGCTGGGTGAAGGGTAGGTCCTTTTCATAGAAGGCGACGAGGGCCTTCTGGCAGTAGGACGAGAAGGGGTGGCTATACAGAACGAGGTCGCTCACAGAGGCTTCTCCATCCAGATGTCGCACCGGACATAGGGCGAGGGTCGAGGCGGTAGATCGACGAAGCCGAAGCGGAGATACAGGGCGATGGCATGGGTCTGGGTCCGGTTCGTCTCCAGATACAGTCGGGGCGCGCCGGCCGCGCGCGCATGGGCCTCGCAGGCCTCCAGCAGGCGCCGGCCGAGACCGAGGCCCTGAGCGTCCGACGCGACGGCCATCTTGCCGACCTCATAGCCGCGGTCGTCCATGACCATGAGCGAGCAGCAGCCGACCGCCTCCCCGGCCCGCTCGGCCATGAAGATCACGCCGCCTCTGGACAGGATCGCGCCGTCCGGGTCGTCCAGGACCCATCTGTCCTTGGCCTCGATGGCGTAGCCGCCGTCCAGAATCCAGAATTCATTCAGCGCCACCCAGGCGGCGGCGTGGTCAGGGCGATAGGGGACGATGTCGACGGCCATGGCCCAGCTTGCCGCGCCCCGGAACAAAGCGAAAGGGCGACCCGATCGCTCGGGCCGCCCTTGTCGCTTCGTGAATGACGTCGAGGATCAGCCCTCGTCGTCGCCGTCGTAGGCCATGACCGGACCCGAGTCCTGGCCCTTGGCCGAGGTGTCGCGATCCACGAACTCGATCACGGCCATGGCAGCGTTGTCGCCGTGGCGGTAGCCGGCCTTCATGATGCGGATGTAGCCGCCGTTGCGATCGGCGTAGCGCGGGCCGATCGTCTCGAACAGCTTGCCGACCTGGGTCACGTCGCGCACGGCGCTGATGGCCTGACGACGGGCGTGCAGATCGCCGCGCTTGCCGAGCGTGACCAGCTTCTCGACGAAGGGCCGCAGCTCCTTGGCCTTGGGCAGGGTCGTCGTGATCTGCTCGTGCTTGATCAGCGAGGCGGCCATGTTTGCGAACATGGCCTGGCGATGGCTGACCGTGCGGCCGAGCTTCCTATAGGCGGCGCCGTGGCGCATCGGGGTCTCTCCTACTCCGGCCCGGGTTTCCCGTTTCCGGGACCTTTGACCGCATTCATTCTAACCGCTCCGATGACCGAGGTCCGGGCGGAGGGTTGAAACTAGATCTGGTCGTCGAACTTCTTGGCCAGGTCTTCGATGTTCTCCGGGGGCCAGTTCGGCACGTCCATGCCGAGCGACAGACCCATGGAGGTCAGCACTTCCTTGATTTCGTTCAGCGACTTGCGGCCGAAGTTCGGGGTGCGAAGCATCTCGCCCTCGGTCTTCTGGATCAGGTCGCCGATGTAGACGATGTTGTCGTTCTTCAGGCAGTTGGCCGAACGGACCGACAGTTCCAGTTCGTCGACCTTCTTCAGCAGCGCCGGGTTGAACGGAAGGTCCGGCTTGCCTTCGGTGGCTTCGACGGCCTTCTTGGGCTCTTCGAAGGTGATGAAGATCTGCAACTGGTCCTGCAGGATGCGCGAGGCATAGGCCACGGCGTCCACAGGGCTCACGGCGCCGTTGGTCTCGACCTCCAGCACCAGCTTGTCGTAGTCCAGCGACTGGCCCTGACGGGTCGGCTCGACCCGGTAGGCCACGCGCTTGACCGGCGAATACAGGGCGTCGACGGCGATCAGGCCGATAGGCGCGTCTTCGGGACGGTTAAACTCCGAGGCGACATAGCCCTTGCCGTTCTGGACGGTCAGTTCCATGCGCACCGAGGCGCCGTCGTCCAGCGTGCAGATGATGTGGTCGGGGTTCAGGACCTCGATGTCGGCCGGCGCGTCGATCTGGCCGGCGGTCACGACGCCGGGGCCGGTGGCCCGCAGCGTCATGCGCTTGGGGCCCTCGGCGTGCATGCGCAGCGCCAGCTGCTTGATGTTCAGCACGATGTCGACGACGTCCTCGCGCACGCCTTCCAGCGACGAGAATTCGTGCACCACGCCGTCGATCTGGATGGCGGTGACGGCCGCGCCTTGCAGCGACGACAGCAACACGCGCCGCAGGGCATTGCCGAGCGTCACACCGAAACCGCGTTCGAGGGGCTCGGCCACCAGGCGGGCCTTGCGTTGGGCGTCGGAGCCCAGCTCGATCTGCGGCTTCTCGGGACGGATCAGCTCTTGCCAGTTACGTTCGATCATAGGTGTCCCTAACGAGTGTCACCGGCGCGCCAGATCCTTGAACAAGGACTGCCCTCGTCAGGGCGGCGAACCGGCGGAGAATGGAGGCGGCGGTCGTCTTCAGGCGGCGCTTAGACGCGGCGACGCTTGGGCGGACGGCAACCGTTGTGCGGCATCGGCGTGACGTCGCGGATGGTGGTGATGGTCAGACCGACCGACTGCAAGGCGCGCAGGGCCGACTCGCGGCCGGAACCCGGACCCGAGACGTTGACTTCCAGCGTCTTGACGCCGTGTTCCTGCGCCTTCTTGCCGGCGTCTTCGGCGGCCATCTGGGCGGCGTAGGGCGTCGACTTGCGCGAACCCTTGAAGCCCATGTGACCGGCCGAGGACCAGGAGATCGCGTTCCCCTGGGCGTCGGTGATGGTCACCATCGTGTTGTTGAACGACGCGTTCACATGGGCGACGCCCGAGGTGATGTTCTTGCGCTCGCGCTTCTTTACGCGACCCGGTTCCTTGGCCATGTGTCTGTCTTACTTCTTCTTGCCGGCGATCGGCTTGGCGGGGCCCTTGCGGGTGCGGGCGTTGGTGTGGGTGCGCTGGCCGCGGACCGGCAGGCCCTTGCGGTGACGCAGGCCGCGATAGCAGGCCAGGTCCATCAGACGCTTGATGTTCATCGAGGTCTCGCGACGCAGGTCGCCCTCGACGGTGTGGTCCTTGTCGATGGTCTCGCGGATCTGCAGGACCTCGGCGTCGGTCAGCTGGTTCACGCGGCGCGAGGCCTCGATCCCGACCTTCTCGGTGATCTCCTTGGCGGAGGCCGGCCCGATGCCGTGAATGTACTGAAGCGCGATTTCGACGCGCTTGTTGGTCGGAATGTTGACGCCAGCGATACGGGCCACGAAGCTCTCCAGATACGCGTTTCCGGACGCAACAAACGCTCCGGTCAACAGACCAGGAGCGTGGCGCCCTTCGCGGGAAGCGCGCCTTATACAGGGGATTCGGATCGCGTCAACGCCTGACGGCCGGTCAGCAGTGCCAACAGGCCTCGGCACCGATCGGACTGCCTGGGGGCGTGGGCGTCTCGATGCGGTTGTCCTCCAGCACCTGATCCATCCGGTCGCGGTCGGTGATCAGATCCGCCAGGAACCGGTCGTGAGCGCGCTGTACGGGATCAGAGGTCCGCGACGAGCCCAGACGAGAGGCCAGCGCCGCCAGCCGATCCTCTACCACTGCCGCGCTGGTCGCCGAGACGCTATCGGATCGGAGAAGCCCCGCCAGCGTCAGGACCGTCCGAGCCTGTACTCTGCGCGCGGGCTCGCCGAGTCGGCCGGTCGCGGGACGAAAGGCCGTGGCGATCACCGTGTCGATCGTCTCGGTCAGGCCCAGCGCCGAGGGGTCGCGCCGCTCGACATCTGTCAGCCGTTCCACCCGTCGGGGCGCGAACAGGGCCGCGAGGGTCGTGTCGGCGGCGGCCTCCGCCGCGTTGCCGGGATCGAACAGCTGGCCCTGGCGCGTGGCGAACAGTTCGACGTCGTGCTGGGGATCGCCGTCGCCCGACTGCTGGGCCGCCAGCAGGGCCAGCAGCGGCTCGGACAGATCGAGTTCCGCCGGGTCCAGCGTGGCCATCAGGCCGTCGAGGGCCGCGCGCTGGTCCGCGACCGGCACGGGCGTCGCCGCCTCTCGTCCGTCGCCCAGCACCGGATAGCCATAGTCCAGACCGCCGACCAGCTTGGCCACCGCGTCCACCTGGTAGCGGTGATACAGATAGATCGGCACCAGCCGGCGGCGCAGGTCGTTGACCGCCGAGCCCGTCGGCAACGCCCCCAGGCCGAACCGGTCCAGCGCGATCCGGCGCACCCGCATCAGGTGAGCCAGTTCCGCGACCGGGTCGGGTCCATTGTCCCACAGACTGCCCCAGGGCTGGGCGTCGCCGCCCACCCGGGCGTCCCCGTCCGAGACGAACCGCAGCCGTCCCGCCCCCTCGTCCGCGCGCTGCGCCAGCTCGACGGGGTCGGCATCGGCATACAGCCAGTCGATGGCGAACCGGTCCCATTCGCCCATACCGACGGCATAGGCGTCGTTGAAGCGAATACGGTCGCCGTCCACCGCCACCTGTGGCACCGGATAGTCCATGACCGAGGCCCGACCTTGCGTGGAGGCCGCGAAGTTGTGCAGCAGGCCGATCGCGTGGCCGACCTCGTGCGCCGAAAGCTGACGGATGCGAGCCAAGGCGACCTCTCGCGGGTCGTTCGGTCCGCCGGTGCCGGTCTGGTCGGCCCCGACCAGCCCCTCGAAGATCAGGATGTCCTGGCGCACGCGCAGAGACCCCAGCAGCACGCTTCCCTTGACGATCTCGCCGGTGCGCGGGTCGACCACGCTCTGGCCGTAGGACCAGCTGCGCGTCGCCCGGTTGACCCAGTTGATGACGTTGTAGCGGGCGTCCAGCGGATCGACCCCCTCGGGCAGGACCTCGACGCGATAGGCGTCGATATAGCCGGCGCGTTCGAAGGCGTCGGCCCACCACATGGCCCCTTCGACCAGGGCGGTGCGGATCGGCTCGGGCGCGGCGCGGTCGACATAGAAGACGATGGGCTCGACCACGGTGGACCGGGCCGCCGTCGGATCGGTCTTGACCAGGCGGAACCGGTTCGCGACGCGGCTGACGATGGGCTCGTCCAGCGGCGCAGAGAAGTCCGTGATCAGGGTCGAGATCGCGCCGGTGCGCGGATCATAGGCGCGCGGCTCATAGCCGGCGTCGGGCAGGCGGATGAAGCTGTGGCGCACGGTGAAGGTGGCCATCCGGGCATCCGGCGCGATCTGGTTCAGCACCCGCCCCGGATTGTCGACCGCGAAGGTCAGGCGGGCTTCCAACTCGATGTTGTCGGGAAAGGCCCGCGCCTGGCTGGGGTCGACCAGCGTCAGGTCGGCGACCGGCCGCAGCGTTCCCTGCCCCGCCCGCGCCAGCGACGGCACGATGCCGTGGGCGTCACGAGTGACGAAGCTGGAGATGTCGACCAGCACCGCGCCGTCAGGGGCCGTGGCGATCACCTCTCCGGACCAGACGCTGGAACCGACGAAGGCGTCGCGCGCCGCCGCCTGTTCCTCGGGCGAGCCCTGGGTCGCGCGATAGCGGGGGTTCTCGAACTCGGCGATCACGCGTCGGCCGATGCGGCGGAACGCCAGGATATTGGTCGGCCCGATCTGGGCCCGGTCCAGCCCCGTCACCGCCGAGCCGACGCCCGTCCGCAGCGCCGTGTGGTGGATCACCCGGGCCAGCACCCCGTCCTCGGCGGGTGCCGGCAACTGCATCAGCACCTTCCCGCCGCCCCGGTCCACGAAGATCGGCAGCAGCCCGTCCTGCCGCGCCAGCCCCTCGATCGTCGATGCATAGGAAGCCGGGGCCGACTGGGCCTGAGCGGCCACGGGCGCACCGAGCGCCAGGATGAGGGCGAGCGCCGTCGCCGCCGTGCCGAACCGAACCGCCATGAACATCCCCCGCGCCATCGGCCGTCATTTGGCGGGGTTCGGACCGTCAGGTCAAACGATCCGGCGTCACTGCCGCCCGAACTGCACGAAGACGGTGACGCGGAACCCCTCCACCGGGCGGCCCGAGGCCGTGGTCGGCGGCCGGAAGCGGAAATGGGTCTCCGCGATCCGCGCCGCCGCCTCGCCAAAGCCGAGCCCCCGTGGCGTCTCATCGACCGGTCTACAGGCTTCCAGACGAGTATCGGCCCGGATCACGCAGTTCACGGACGCCCGACCCGGGACGCGCCGCCGTCGCGCCTCGGGCGGCACGAAGGCCAGGATTTCCCCGTTTGAGGCACCGCGCAGGATGATCGGCCCCGACCCCGCGCCCGGTCCATCCCCGGACCCGGTCCCCGACCCCGTGCCGCTCCCCTCTCCGCCCTGACCCAGACCCGGCTCGGGCCCGGCCGTTTGCGAGGCCCCCACGATCAGCGTCGGCTCGGGCGCGGGCGTCGGTGGGGCGACCGGCAGTTCGGGCGGGACGCGCGGCGAGTTGGGCGGGCGATTGACGCGTGAGGCCGCGGCCGGGGCCCCGCCGCCCGGGTCAGCCGCCGGTTCCGGATCGGGCGGCGGCGGGGGTGGCGGCGGCGGTGCGAACTCGAACAGCTCGACTTCGATAGGCGACAGGATCGCCGGGGGCGCGGGCGGCGCGCCACGGAGACCCAGAAGCGCGAACAGGCCCGCGTGCGCCAGGGCCACGCCACCGATCACGCCCCAGCGGCGATAGCGCGCGCGTCGCGCCTCGGGGTGATGGAATGGATTTTCGCTGGTCACGCCGTCTCCCGATTCAGAGCGGGAACGAGCGGAATGGCCACGCTGTTCCGCCGCGATCAGGCCTCTGTGCCGTCCAGGGCCGCGTCGATGGAGGCGGCCACGGTCTCGATCGACCCCATCCCGTCCACCTCGGTCAGCAAACCCTTGTCGCCATAATAGGGCAGCAGCGGCGCGGTGTTGCGGTTGTAGGCGTCCAGCCGGACCTTGAAGCTCTCCGGATTGTCGTCCGGGCGGCCCTGGTCGGCATAGCGTTTGGCGATCCGGTCCATCAGGGCCCCGTCGTCGACCTTCAGGCGCACGACGCGATCAATCTTCTTGCCGAGCTTCGCCAGCATGGCGTCGAGGGCCTCGGCCTGGGGCACCGTGCGCGGAAAGCCGTCGAAGATGGCCCCGCCGGCGTCTTCGGCCTCTTTCAGGCGCGCCTCGATCAGGGCGATGACGATGGCGTCACTGACCAGTTCGCCGCGCGACATGATCGCCTGGCATTCCAGTCCGAGCTTGGAGCCCGAGGCGATGGCCTCGCGCAGCATGTCCCCGGTCGACAGCTGGACCATGCCGCGTTGCTCGACCAGCCGCTTGGCCTGGGTGCCTTTGCCGGCCGCGGGGGGCCCGAACAGGATCAGATTCATGCTCGGCGCCCCTCCCCGGGCGGATCAGAGCTAGCGACGCACGGGCGCGGGCGCGCCCCGGCCACCGCGACCGCGCAGCTTGGCCTTCTTGATGAGGCCTTCGTACTGGTGGGCCAAGAGCTGCGACTGGATCTGCGCCACCGTGTCCATGGTCACCGAGACCACGATCAGGATCGAGGTGCCGCCGAAATAGACGCCGCCCATCTGACCGACCAGCAGTTCCGGCAACAGGCAGACGGCGGTGATGTAGGCCGCGCCGATCACCGTCAGCCGGGTCAGGACATAGTCCAGATACTCGGCCGTGCGCTTGCCCGGACGGATGCCCGGCAGGAAGCCGCCGTATTTGCGCAGGTTCTCGGCCGTGTCCTCGGGATTGAAGGTGATCGAGGTGTAGAAGAAGCAGAAGAAGATGATCAGCCCGCCGTACAGGGCGATGAACAGGGGCTGGCCCTGCTGCAGCTGAGCCGTCACCAGCGGCAGCCAGTCCATCCAGCCCGGCAGGTCCGCCGTCGCCGTCATCTGGGCGACCGTCGTCGGCAGCAGCAGCAGGGACGAGGCGAAGATCGGCGGGATGACGCCCGCGGTGTTGACCTTCAGCGGCAGGAAGCTGCGCTCGCCGCCCGCCATGCGGTTACCCTCCTGGCGCTTGGGATACTGGATCAGCAGCCGGCGCTGGGCCCGCTCCATGAAGACGATGAAGACGATGACGGCGATCGCCAGGGCCGTGATGAACAGCAGGGTGAAGACCGACAGCTGACCCTGCTGGGCCAGACCCAGCAGACGCGCCACGGTGCCCGGCAGGATAGCCACGATGCCGGCGAAGATGATGAGCGAGATGCCGTTGCCGACGCCGCGCGCCGTCACCTGCTCGCCCAGCCACATCAGGAACATGGTGCCGCCCGTCAGGCTGACGACCGTGGTGGCGATGAAGAACAGGCCCGGCTCATCGACCAGACCGGCCTGGGCGTTGAGGCCGACTGCGATGCCGAACGACTGGGCCAGCGCCAGGACCACGGTCAGGTACCGGGTGTACTGGTTCAGCTGCTTTCTGCCGCTCTCGCCACCTTCCTTCTTCAGCTTCTCCCACGGCGGATACACCGCGCCCATCAGCTGGACGATGATCGAGGCCGAGATGTAAGGCGTGACGTTCAGGGCGAAGACGGCCATCCGCTCGACGGCGCCGCCCGAGAACATGTTGAACATGTCCAGCACGCCGCGCTGGCCGTCCGGGTCCTGAAAGAACTGCAGGAAGGCCGCGGAGTTGATGCCCGGGATCGGCACATAGGTGCCGATGCGATAAACCAAGAGAGCGCCCAGCGTGAACAGCAGGCGCTTGTGCAGCTCGGTCGCCTTGGCGAACGAGCCCATGTTCATATTCGCGGCGAGTTGTTCGGCGGCCGAAGCCATGTGTCGTTACCCCGACTGATCAGAACGCGGCGCGATCACTCGAATCCGACGCCTTCGTCCAGATAGGCGAAGGGCGGCCTCATAGCGAGACCGCCTCCCACGCTTTATTGTTTAGGCCTTGGCGGACGTGCGCGCCGAGCGGGCCGAGATCTTGTTGGCGTCGCCCCGCGGAGCCTTGGGGGCCGGAGCCTTGCCCTTGGCGGCGTTGCGCTTCTCGACGCGGGCGGCGGCCTTGGCTTCCGCCTCGATCCGCTGCTCGACCACCGAGCCGCCGGCGGCCTCGATGGCTTTCTTGGCGCCCGCCGAAGCCGACCAGACGACCAGGTTCAGCTTGGCCTTGACCTCGCCGGTGCCCAGCAGACGCACACCGTCCTTGGTACGACGGATCACACCGGCGGCCACCAGGGCGTCGCCGTTGATTTCGTTCTTGATGTCCAGCTTCTTGCCGTCCACGGCGTCCTGCAGACGCCACAGGTTCACCTCGGCCAGCTTCAGGGCGTTGGGATTGTTGAAGCCGCGCTTGGGCATGCGCATGTAGAGCGGCATCTGGCCGCCCTCGAAGCCGCCGATGGCGACGCCCGAACGCGACTTCTGACCCTTGACGCCGCGACCGGCGGTCTTGCCCTTGCCCGAACCCGGGCCGCGGCCGACCCGCATGCGCTTCTTGTGCGCGCCTTCGTTGTCGCGGATTTCGTTCAGTTTCATATGCCTGATCCTTTCGGGTTCTAGCGCCCGCTGTGGAAGCGGACTCGGCTGTGGGACTCTCCCTCCCCTTCAGGGGAGGGTGGTCGGCGAAGCCGACCGGGTGGGAACGGCCGAAGAGCCAGACCCGGAACGCGATGGAGGGCGGCCTATAGCCGCCCCCACCCGGTCGCCGCAAGCGGCGACCTGCCCTCCCCCAAGGGGGAGGGAGAATGCACGCTTACTTCTCGACCACCTCGGTCAGGTGAGCGACCTTGGCGATCATGCCACGGACCGAGGGGGTGTCTTCCAGCGTGGACTCGCGGCCCATGCGGTTGAGACCCAGGCCCACCAGGGTGGCGCGCTGGTCGTTCTTGCGGCGGATCGGCGAACCGGTCTGCTTGACGGTGACGGTCTTCTTCTCGGACTTGGCCATGTCTTAGGCTTCCTGAGCTTCAGGCGCGGCTTCCGGAGCCGAGGCGCCGTCGTTGCGGCGGCCCATCAGGTCGGCGACCTTCTTGCCGCGCTTGGAGGCGACCTGACGCGGCGAGGACTGGACCTTGAGGGCCTCGAACGTCGCGCGGATCATGTTGTAGGGGTTGGACGAGCCGGTCGATTTGGCCACCACGTCGGCGACGCCCAGGGTTTCCAGCACGGCACGCATCGGACCGCCCGCGATGACGCCGGTTCCCGGAGGGGCGGCGCGCATCATGATCTTGCCGGCGCCCCAACGGCCGTTGCCGTCGTGGTGCAGGGTGCGGTTCTCGCGCAGCGGAACGCGGATCATGGTCTTCTTGGCTTCTTCGGTCGCCTTGCGGATGGCTTCCGGCACTTCGCGCGCCTTGCCGTGACCGAAGCCGACGCGGCCCTTGCCGTCGCCGACGACCATCAGGGCCGCGAACGAGAACCGGCGACCACCCTTCACGGTGGCGGCGACGCGGTTGATGTGGACCAGCTTCTCGACGATGTCCGAATCCGGACCGTCGACGGCGGGAGCGTTGCGGTTGTCGCGACGGTTGCGGTCGTTGCCGCCCTGTCCGCCACGTTGAGGTGCTTGGGCCATCTGTCGGTCCTTAGAAGTTCAGGCCGGCTTCACGCGCGGCATCCGCCAGCGCCTTCACCCGACCGTGATAGATGTAGCCGCCGCGGTCGAAGACCACGTCCTTGACGCCCTTCTCGATGGCGCGCTGGGCGACCAGCTTGCCGATCGCGGCCGCGGCCTCGACGTTCGAGCCCTTGGACACACCAGCCTTGTCGCCTTCCAGCGACGAGGCGGAGGCCACCGTGACACCCTTGGTGTCGTCGATGATCTGGGCCGAGATGTTCTTGTCCGAACGGTGCACGGACAGGCGCAGGCGACCGTTGGCCACCGCCTTGAGGCGGCGACGGGTGCGCTCGGTGCGGCGCTTGGCGTTCTCTTTGAGGGTCGTGGCCATGGCTTACTTCTTCTTGCCTTCCTTGCGGCGGACCTTTTCGCCGGCATAGCGGACGCCCTTGCCCTTGTAGGGCTCCGGCGGACGCAGCTTGCGGATGTTGGCGGCCAGTTCACCGACGACCTGCTTGTCCGGGCCCGAGATCTTGATCTCGGTCTGCTTGGGCACCGCGAAGGTGACACCGGCCGGAGCCTTGATGTCGACCTCGTGCGAGAAGCCCAGCTGCAGCGACAGGTCGTTGCCCTTCATGGCGGCGCGGTAACCCACGCCGACCAGTTCCAGCGACCGTTCGAAGCCGGTGGTGACGCCGGTCACCATGTTGTCGATCAGGGTGCGCGACAGGCCCCACATGGCGCGCGCGCGCTGGGTGTCGGCGCGGGCGTGCAGCGTCAGCTCGCCGTTCTCCTGGCGAACCTCGATCTCCTCGGCCACGGTCCAGGACCGCTCGGCCTTGGGACCTTTGACGCTGACCGTCTGGCCGTCGATGGTGACGGTCACGCCTTTCGGCACGGCGATGGGACGTTTTCCGATACGGGACATCTTTAGTAGACCCTGCAGAGGACTTCGCCGCCGACGTTGGCGTCGCGGGCTGCGGCGTCGGACATGACGCCCTTGGAGGTCGAAAGGATCGAGATGCCCAGGCCGTTCTTGATCGGCTTCAGGTCGCTGATGGCCGAATAGACGCGGCGGCCAGGCTTCGACACGCGGGCGATCTCGGCGATCACCGGCTGGCCGTCGAAATACTTCAGCTCGATCTCGAACTGCGGGAACTCGCCCGGGTTCTGAACCAGGTTGTAGCCGCGGATGTAGCCCTCGTCCTGCAGCACGTCGAGGACGCGCTGGCGCAGACGCGAGGCCGGGGTCAGCACTTTCGAACGCTTGCGCATGGCGGCGTTCTTCATGCGGGCGATCATGTCGCTCAGGGGATCGTTGATCATCATGTCTGTCGCTCCCCTTACCAGCTGGACTTGGTCAGGCCCGGGATCTGGCCCAGGTTGCCCAGCTCACGCAGGGCGATACGGCTCATCTTGAGCTTGCGGTAGAAGGCGCGCGGACGACCCGTCACCTCGCAGCGGTTGCGGATGCGGACCGCCGCCGAGTTGCGGGGCAGTTCGGCCAGCTTCAGGCGGGCGTCGAAACGCTCTTCCAGCGGCAGGCTCTCGTCGTTCGCGGTCGCCTTCAGGGCGGCGCGCTTGGCGGCATACTGCGCAACCTTGGCTTTCACCATCTCGTTGCGGTTTACGGCGCTTTTCTTAGCCATTGTGCTTTTCCCTTCCCGCTCAGTTCTTCACGAACGGGAACTTGAACTCGGTGAGAAGCGCGCGCGCCTCGTCATCGGTCTTGGCCGTGGTGCAGACGATGATGTCCATGCCCCACATCTGGTCGATCTGGTCGTAGTTGATCTCCGGGAACACGATGTGCTCCTTCAGACCCATGGCGTAGTTGCCGCGACCGTCGAACGAGGTCGGCTTCAGGCCCCGGAAGTCCTTCACGCGCGGCAGGGCGATCGTGATCAGACGGTCCAGGAACTCATACATCTGGTCGCCACGCAGGGTGACCTTGCCGCCAACGACCATGCCTTCGCGCAGCTTGAAGCCGGCGATGGAGTTGCGGGCCTTGGTCGGGACCGCCTTCTGGCCGGCGATCTGGGTCAGGTCCTTGAGGGCCGCATTGGCCTTCTTGGAGTCCGCCACGGCTTCGCCGATGCCCATGTTCAGCACGATCTTCTCGAGCTTGGGCGTCTGCATCGGGTTGGTGTAACCGAACTTCTCGGTCATCACGCCCTTGATGCGGCTGTTGTACTCGTCCTTCAGACGAGGCGTGTACTTCTCGGTCGCCATCAGATGACGTCTCCCGTGGTCTTGGCGAATCGAACCTTCTTTTCGCCGTCCATGCGGAAGCCGACGCGGGTCGCCTTGCCGTTGGCGTCGGCGATCGCGACGTTCGACAGGTGAAGCGAGGCTTCCTTGTTCTTGATCCCGCCCTGGGGGTCGCCCTGGGACGGCTTGGTGTGACGCTGCACCATGTTGATGCCGGTCACGACGACGCGGTTCTCGGTCGGCAGCACCTTGGCGACGTCGCCGGTACGGCCCTTGTCCTTGCCGGTCAGGACGACGACGCGGTCGCCCTTCTTGATCTTGGCGGCCATGACTACAGGACCTCCGGAGCCAGAGAGATGATCTTCATGTGGTTCTTGGCGCGCAGCTCGCGCGGCACGGGCCCGAAGATGCGGGTGCCGACCGGCTCGTTCTGCTTGTTGACGATGACGGCGGCCGACTTGTCGAAGCGGATGACCGAGCCGTCCTTGCGCTGGATGTCCTTGGCGGTGCGAACGACGATGGCGCGGACGACCTCGCCCTTCTTCACGCGGCCGCGCGGAATCGCTTCCTTGACCGAGGCGACGATGGTGTCACCGACCGAGGCGTAGCGGCGCTTCGCGCCACCCAGCACCTTGATGCACATGACCCGGCGAGCACCCGAGTTATCGGCCACTTCCAGGTTAGTTTGCATCTGGATCATGGTTCAGATCCTTCCTACGAGGCCGAAGGGGTGAGGACTTCCCACCGCTTCAGCTTGGACTTGGGGGCGCACTCGACGATGCGGGCGACGTCGCCTTCCTTCAGCGAGTTCCCTTCGTCGTGGGCATGATACTTCTTGGAGAGACGCACGGTCTTCTTCAGGACCGGGTGCAGCAGGGTGCGCTCGACCTTGACGACCACGGTCTTGTCGCCCTTGTCGGACACGACCACGCCTTCGAGAATACGTTTGGGCATCGGTGTTCCTTACGAAGCCTGGCGCTTCTCACGCAGCAGCGTGGAGATGCGGGCGATGTCCTTGCGGACTTCCGAGACGCGGTGCGTCTTTTCCATCTGGCCGGTGGCGGCCTGGAAGCGGAGGTTGAACTGCTCCTTCTTCAGAGACAGCAGCTGGTCGCCCAGTTGGTCCGTCGTCTGGGAGCGGAGATCGGCGATCTTGGTCATCAGGCGACGTGCTCCACGTGAGCCACGCCGGCGTCCAGGCGGGTGACCACCTTGGTGCGGACCGGCAGCTTGGCGGCGCCCAGACGCAGGGCCTCGCGGGCCACGTCGTCGGCGACGCCATCGATTTCAAACAGGATGCGGCCCGGGTGGCAGCGCGCGGCCCAGTGGTCCACGGCGCCCTTGCCCTTGCCCATCCGGACTTCGGCCGGCTTGCCCGAGACGGGCACGTCCGGGAAGACGCGGATCCAGACACGGCCCTGACGCTTCATCTGGCGGGTGATCGCGCGGCGGGCCGCCTCGATCTGACGCGCGGTGATGCGTTCCGGCTCCAGCGTCTTCAGGCCGTACGAACCGAAGTTCAGCGAGAAGCCACCCTTGGCGGCGCCGTGGATCCGGCCCTTGAAGGCCTTGCGGTACTTGGTTTTCTTAGGCTGCAGCATGGTCCTTAGCCCTCACGGCCGCGACGGCCGCCGCGGTCGTCGCGGCGCGGTCCGCGCTCGCGACCTTCGTTGGAAGACGGGCCGGCGGCCTCGGCAGCCCAGCGCTTGTCCTGGGCCATCGGGTCGTGCTCGAGCACTTCACCTTTGAACACCCAGACCTTCACGCCGATGATGCCGTAGGTCGTCTTGGCCTCGATGAAGCCGTAGTCGATGTCGGCGCGCAGGGTGTGCAGGGGCACGCGACCTTCGCGATACCACTCCATCCGCGCGATTTCCGCGCCGCCCAGGCGACCCGAAACGTTGATCCGGACACCCTTGGCGCCCAGGCGCATGGCCGACTGCATCGCGCGCTTCATGGCACGGCGGAAGGCGATCCGGCGCTCCAGCTGCTGGGCGATGTTCTCGGCGATCAGCTGGGCGTCCGTCTCGGGCTTGCGGACCTCGACGATGTTCAGGTGAACCTCGCCTTCAGTCTGGGCCGAGATGTCCTTGCGCAGCTTCTCGATGTCGGCGCCCTTCTTGCCGATCACGACGCCCGGACGGGCGGCATAGATCGTCACGCGGCACTTCTTGTGCGGACGCTCGATGATGATGCGCGACACGCCGGCGGCGTTCAGGCGCTCTTTCAGCCAGGTACGCAGCTTGATGTCCTGGTGCAGCAGGCGCGCGTAGTTCGCGCCGTCGGCGAACCAGCGGCTATCCCAGGTCCGGTTCACGCCGAGGCGGAAACCGATCGGATTGATTTTCTGACCCATCAGGCGGCCTCGCCGGCTTCACGGACCACGATGGTGATCTCGCTGAACGGTTTCAGGATACGCGACGAACGACCACGAGCGCGGCTCGCGAAACGCTTCATCACCAGGTTCTTGCCCACGAAGGCCTCGGCCACGACCAGATTGTCGATGTCGAGGTTGTGGTTGTTCTCGGCGTTCGACACGGCGCTGTAGAGCACCTTGCGGACGTCGTCGGAGATGCGCTTGCGGCTGAATTCCAGCTCGTTCAGCGCCTTCTGCACCGGCAGGCCGCGGATCGAGGCGGCCACCAGGTTCAGCTTCTGCGGGCTGATGCGAACGTTGACCAGCTTGGCGCGGGCCTCGGTCGAACCGACGCGGCGGGGGTTGTTGGTCTTGGGCATGTTACTTCCGCTTCGCCTTCTTGTCCGCAGCGTGGCCGGGGAACGAACGGGTGGGCGAGAACTCGCCCAGCTTCATGCCGACCATGTCCTCGTTCACGTGCACGGGGACGTGCTTGTGACCGTTGTGGACGCCGAACGTCAGGCCCACGAACTGCGGCAGGATGGTGGAGCGGCGCGACCAGGTCTTGATCACGTCCTTGCGGCCCGACGTCGAAACGGCGTCGGCCTTCTTGAGCAGATACCCGTCGACGAACGGGCCTTTCCAGGAGGAGCGAGCCATCTTTAGCGAGCCTTCTTAACGTGGCGGGTACGGATGATGAACTTGTCCGTCGCCTTGTTCTTGCGGGTGCGGGTGCCCTTGGTGTCCTTGCCCCAGGGCGTGACCGGCGTGCGGCCGCCCGAGGTCCGGCCTTCACCACCACCGTGCGGGTGGTCGATCGGGTTCATGGCCACGCCGCGAACGTGCGGGCGCCAGCCCATGTGGCGGACACGTCCGGCCTTGCCCAGGTTCTGGTTCATGTGATCGGCGTTCGAGACGGCACCGACCGTGGCCATGCAGCCGTCCAGCACCATGCGAAGCTCCCCCGAGCCGAGGCGGATCTGGGCATAACCTTGATCGCGGCCGACCAGCTGGGCGTAAGCACCGGCCGAACGGGCCAGCTGAGCGCCCTTGCCCGGCTTCATCTCGACGCAGTGGATGATGGTGCCGACCGGGATGGAGCGCAGTGGCATGGCATTGCCCGGCTTCACGTCGGTCTTCTCGCCAGCCACGATCGTGTCGCCCGCCTTCAGGCGTTGCGGCGCGATAATGTAAGCCTTTTCGCCGTCCTCGTAGTTCACGAGCGCGATGAAGGCGGTCCGGTTGGGGTCATACTCCAGCCGCTCGACGGTCGCCGTCTGGAACTTGCGACGCTTGAAGTCGATCTTGCGATACAGGGTCTTGGCCCCGCCGCCGCGGAAACGCACGGCGATGCGGCCGCCCTGGCCCCGGCCGCCCGACTTGGTCAGGCCTTCGGTCAGCGACTTCTCGGGCCGGCCCTTGTGGAGCTCGGACCGATCGATCAGCACCAGGGCGCGGCGGCCCGGCGACGTCGGATTGTAGGTCTTCAAGGCCATCGGATCAGAGCCCCGTGGTGACGTCGATCGACTGGCCGTCGGCCAGCGTCACGATCGCTTTTTTGATGTCGACCCGGCGGCCCATGATGCCCCGGAAGCGCTTGGTCTTGCCCTTCTGGACCAGGGTGTTGACCTTCAGGACGTTGACCTTGAACAGGCTTTCGACCGCCGCGGCGATCTCGTCCTTGGTCGCCGTGTCGGCGACGCGGAAGACGACCTTGTTCTGCTCCGACAGGATCGTCGCCTTCTCGGTGATGATCGGCGAGCGGATGGTGTCGTAGTGTTTGGCGGTGGCCAAATTCTTGGAAGAAATGGGGGCGGCCATTACGCGGCGTCCTTCTCGGCTTGTTCGCGGCGCGACGGCTTGATGTCGGCGTAGCGGGCTTCGATGGCGTCGACGGCGGCCTTGGACAGCACCAGGGTGTCGGCGCGCAGGATGTCGTAGACGTTCAGGCCGGCGTTCGGCAGCACATGGATCTGCGGAATGTTGCGCGAGGCCAGGGCGAAGTTCTCGTCGATCTCGGGGCCGGCGATGATCAGCGTCCGGGTCCAGCCCAGCTTGCCGAAGGTCTCGCGCAGGGCCGCCGTCTTGGCGTCCTTGACGGTCAGGGCGTCGACGACGACCAGATCGCCGGACTTCGCCTTGGACGACAGGGCGTGGCGCAGGGCCAGGGCCCGGACCTTCTTGGGCAGGTCGAAGCCGTGGTCGCGGACGATCGGGCCGAAGGCGCGCGAACCGCCGACGAACTGGGGCGCGCGACGCGAGCCGTGACGGGCGCCGCCGGTGCCCTTCTGCTTGTACATCTTCTTGCCGGTGCGAGAGTTCTCGTTCCGGGTCTGGACCTTGTGCGTGCCGGCGCGGCGCTTGGCCAGCTGCCAGTTGACGTAGCGGGCCAGCAGGTCGCCGCGAATGTCGGTGATGCCGAAGACGGCGTCCGACAGTTCAACGTCGCCCGAGGCCTTGCCGTCGAGTTTGATGACCGAGAGTTTCATTACGCTTCACCGCCTTCGACGGTTTCCACGGCGCTGTCCTCGACCTGGGGCTCTTCGGCCTTGGTCTCGGCGGCGGCGGCTTGACCGTTCTTCTTGAACGAACCGGGGAACGGCAGGTCGGCGTGCGGCTTCTTGTGCGCGTCGCGGACCTTGACCCAGCTGCCTTCGTGACCGGGCACGGCGCCCTTGATCATGATCAGGCCGCGCTCGGCGTCCACGCGGACGACGGTCAGGTTCTGGGTGGTGATGGTCTCGGTGCCCAGGTGGCCGGCCATCTTCTTGCCGGGGAAGGTGCGACCCGGGTCCTGACGGTTGCCCGTCGAACCGTGCGAACGGTGCGAGACCGAGACGCCGTGGGTGGCGCGCAGACCGCCGAAGTTCCAGCGCTTCATGGCGCCGGCGAAGCCCTTGCCGATGGTCTCGCCCTGGATGTCGACCTTCTGGCCAGCGACGAAATGGTCGGCCGACAGGGTCGCGCCGACGTCGATCATGGCGTCGTCCGACACGCGGAACTCCATGACGACGTGCTTCGGCTCCACCTCGGCCTTGGCGAAGGTCTCGCGCTGGGCCTTGTTGGTGTTCTTTGCCTTCTTCTTGCCGGCGCCCAGCTGCAGGGCGACGTAGCCGTCCCGCTCCTGAGTGCGTTGGCCGACGACCTGACAGTCGTCGAGTTGAAGCACAGTGACCGGAACGTGCGCGCCGTCATCGGCGAACACGCGGGTCATGCCCAGCTTCTTGGCGATCACGCCCGTGCGCATCGGATCCCGCCTTCTCTACTTTAAATCTTGATCTCGACGTCCACGCCGGCGGACAGGTCGAGCTTCATGAGCGCGTCCACGGTCTGCGGAGTGGGGTCGACGATGTCGAGGACACGCTTGTGCGTGCGGATTTCAAACTGCTCGCGAGACTTCTTGTCGACGTGCGGCGAGCGGTTCACGGTGAACTTTTCGATCAGGGTCGGCAGCGGGATCGGACCACGAACGGTCGCGCCCGTGCGCTTGGCGGTGTTGACGATCTCGCGCGTCGAAAAGTCGAGGACGCGGTGATCGAAGGCCTTGAGCCTGATGCGGATGCTTTGATCCATATCGGTCGTATTTCCCAAGCAGGCGAACCTGCGTCCCTGTGAACCATTTCAAAGACCGGAGCCTTTCGGGGAAACCCCGTCAGGTACGCACGTTTCGCAAAAACGATCGGCCCACGCGGTCGCCCGCGAAGGCCGTTGAAGTCCTAAGTCGCTACAAAGAACGGTAACTCAGGTCGTTCCCGCGAACCGCGTCTGCAGCGAACTGCACAGCCGGTCCAACAAGAGTTGGCGCTTATGACCGCCGATTCCACTTTCGTCAAGCAGCCCGGCCTACCAGAGCGACACAAATGAGAAGACGGCCCGGGGGGTTCCACGCTCCCGGGCCGTCTCCGTTCTACAGCGGGCTGGGTGGGGTGAACTCAGCCGCCGATCCGCACGCGTCCTCCGCCCATGACGGACTGGGACACCGAGCCGGTCACCCGGCCGACATTGACGTTGCCGCCGCCGACCAGGCTGGCATCCAGGCTCGACACCGTGCCGGTGACCGTGATGTTCCCGCTCCCGGCGATGGAGGCGTCCAGCGCGCCGGCGTCGCCCTGGATCAGAACATCGCCCGACCCACCGATGGAGGCGTCGATCGAGCTCGGGCGTCCTCCGTTCACTCGGATATCGCCCGAGCCGCCGATGGCCGCGTCGACCGAGCCGGTGACCGCAGCCACCGTGACCGTCCCCGATCCTCCGATGGAGGCGTCCAGATCGCCGGTGGCGCCCGCGGTGATGCTGCCCGAGCCGCCGATCGCTGTTTCCAATCGACCCGAGGTGCCCGCGCGCATATTGCCGGACCCGCCGATCGACAGCTCCATGGTCCCGGCCGTGTTGGCCACGGTCCAGTCGCCGCAACCGCCGCTGGCCAAGTCGATCGAGGTGGCCCCGCGCCCCACCGAGCCGAACACGGCCGCGTTCTCGGTCGAGACCTTCACGGCGGGCGGGGTGCGGACGACGATCAGGGGGGCGGTGGACAGGTCGATGCGCCCACGTTCGCGGACCTCGACCGAGGCCCCCTCGCCCGGCTGGCGCGCATCCGCCGGGCCGCTGCGGCATTCGCGGAACGCGCGACGGCCAAGGTTACCGTCGATGCGGAGTTCGTCGCCCACGCGGGTGACCGTGGGTGTCGGCAGGCCGGCGCTTCCAGGCTCGATCTCGACGGCGATGTCGGCGCGGTTCTCGACGATCACCACCATACGGGCGGCGGCGTGACGGACGCGGACCTCGGTCTGCTGCGCGGCGGCAGGGGCGGCCGCCGCGAGCGTCGCGATCAGGGCCGCGGTCGTGGCGGTGACGGCAAGGATGGTCTTCATGGCTTCAGCTCCCTCAGCGATGAAGCCAAGCCTGACCCCCACGGCGGCCGAAGTCATTTTAGCTCGAGGTCATGACCTCGATTTAATCGAAACGGGCGTTATGCCCGCAGCGCGCCCGCCCCATCCTCGGCCTGGGCATCGGGCACGAAGTCGCGCTCGAAGTGGGCGATGCGGCTCTTCAGCCCCCCGACCCGCTTCAGCGCCAGAGAGGCCGCCCAGCGGGCCGCCAGCTCGGGCGTCGACATGCCGTCGGTGAAGCGCGGACGCCCGCCCCGGCTGCGCATCACGGCATTGGTGTAGAGCGCCCCGTTGCGGAATCGCGACGGCCAGGTCTGGAAATCCATCGACAGGCTTACGCAGAATTTATCCAGATTCTCGACCCGGTGCGGCGCGTACAGCGGCCAGGTCAGGGCCTCGCCCGGCTCCAGATCAAACACCTGGGCGTCCCGCTCGAACGCCAAAGCATAGGGCAGTTCCTCGGTCGTCTGACGCGCCACGACCTGTTCCATACAGGCTTCCGGCAGGTGCGCCTCGTCGCCCGGATAGACGAAGATCCGCTTTCGGCCTCTCAGGTGGAACAACACCACCCCCGCCGCGTCGAAGTGGTACGGCACCCTGGCCACCGGCGACGAGATGATCAGCTGCCCCGCGTTGGTCACCGCCCGCATGCCGGGATAGGTCGCCTGCACCTTGGCGAACTCCTCCATCGCGGCGGCCCACAGGTCGGGGCAACCCTCCTGGGCATCTCTCAGATTGACCCATAGCCGCCCGCCCTGGATCGCCGCCAGCATCTGGTCGCCCGACAGATCGCCCTTGTCGCCCGTACGCAGCGACACCTGCCCCTCGGCGTCATAGTCGTACAGATTGATGTCGATCAGCCGCGCAGGATAGCGGTGCAGGATTTCCGCCAAGGCCTCGTCGGAGGCGAACCCCCGCTCGACCAGGCTATGCGAGTGCTTGGCGGCCTGGGCGATCGGGCCGGGATAGCGGGTCTGGCGGGCGGCTTTCATCATCGCTCGGTCTCTCAGGCGCTGGGTTGGCGGCCGGTGGCTTTCTTCATGGCGACACCCGCGGCGGCCACGGCTCCCATCAGGCGGTTCGTGGGGGTGATCTCGCAGGCCTCTATGGCGGCCCAGCGCCGGCGCACGCTGGTCCTCAGCCGCTCGGCGCGACCGCCGCCGGCCCCGCCCAGCAAGCCGACCGCGGCATCCGACAGCGTCGCGCCCAGCCCGGGCTTCAGCACCACGGCCTCGCGCACCCCCTGCGAGGCATTGCAGAAATACTTCTTGTAGCCCTCGCCGCCGAAGCCGAAGTCATAGACCCGGAACCCGTCCGCGCACCCCAGCTTCATGGTGTCCAGCGTCAGCAGGATTCCCGGCGAGCATCGCGCCGCCGACGGCTCATAGGCCGGGAACCAGAAATGGTACCGGTCGCCCGCGTGCAGGGAGTATTCGATCGCGATCAGCCGGTCGCCGGCCCACAGCGCCGCCATGGAGGCACCGAAGTCCCCCCGGTGGTCGCTCATCAGGGCGTGCAGCAGATCCCGCGTCCAGCCGCAGGCGAAGATATCGTGCCGCCCCGTCCGCCCGTATTGCTCGCGCTTCAGCCCGATCAGATGGTCCAGAAGGGCCGGATCGGTCAGGCCGCGCTCCACACGGACCGCGCCCTGCTCGGCCTCCAGACTGCGACGCGCCCGTTCCTTGTCCTTGAAATACTTGCCCCAATTCTGACGACGCTCGGCGTACCAGGCATCGTATCCCTCCTCGGGCGTGATGGTCATCAGGGTCTCGCGCGGCTCGCCCACGCCGGTCGGCCCGACCCAGGCGGAGACGTTAAGCCGGGGCGCGCCAAGCAGGGCCGCGACCGTCTCCAGCGAGGCGGCCTCGCCCGGCATAGCAATGACGCCGTGATAGTCGTTCATTGGCGCGCCGAGGGGCTGGATCGCCCCCCCGCGCCTCTGGTGCGGGAAATAGCCGACCGTGCGCCCGTCCCGGGTCAGGATCGCGACCGCCGTCCCGGGGCAGACCCGGCTCGCGATCTCGGTGAACTCGAAACGGAAATAGGGGCTGGACAGGTCGGGATTGGCGTCGGTCATGGCGCGCCACAGCACCCGGTCGGCCAGCGTCAGCTGATCGGCCCTGACGATCTCGACCTGTAGCGTTCCGGCCATGCGCGTCTCCGTCGCGCCCGTCTCAGCAAGGCGCGTTCCGATCGCAGCCATAGTCCGAGGCCCGTTTCGGCACGGTTCGCAGACGTGGTGAAGGAAAGGTTGGCTTCGGGAGCCGCCGCCCACCTCAAGCGTTGCCTGATGACAAGGAGACGCCATGACCGACCCCGACAGAGGCCCCGGCCGCCAGTCCGAATACGAAGAGGAACAGCCTGTCCGCAACGGCGAACCGCCCCACCCCGCGCAGGAACCCCCGGGCTCGGAAGGCTCCTCGAACTCCGGCGAGACCGCCACCGACCCCGCTACGGGCGAGCCGAACTCGCGTCCTCCTGTCCCGAACTGAGGGCCCGGACCGAGGGCCTCGTCTCAGAAGACGTCGTCGACTCCGGATGGGAGCCGCTGCTGGGTTTCCAGCGCAGGCGGCCGGGACGGATCGATCCTCACCGGCTCGGCGAACCGCAGCCGGTCATAGCTCTCCTGAGCCGAGGCCGCGACGGCGGCTGAATCCCTCAGGATCGTCGGCTTCAGGAAGATGAACAGGGTCCGCCGCGTCTGGCTGTCGTTGCGCGACCGGAAGGCCCCTCCGATCAGGGGCAGGCTTCCCAGGCCTGGCACCCGGCTGGTGCCCGATTGGCGGTCGTCGGTGACCAGACCGCCCAGGACGATTGTCTCGCCGTCGTCCGCCAGGACGCTGGTCTGGAGGCTGCGCCGATTGGTGATCAGGTCCGCCGCGCCGGTCACCGACGTGGTCACCAGCGACGACACCTCCTGGCTGACCTCCAGCCGAACCGTCTCGCCCTCATGCACGCGCGGCACGACCCTCAGCGTCAGGCCCACGTCCTCGCGGCTGATGGTCGTGAAGGGGTTGGTCGAGTTGCCGTCGGTGGCGAAGCTGCCGGTCCGGAACGGCACGTTCTGGCCGACCACGATCTCGGCCGGCTCGTTGTCCAGCACCGTGACGCTCGGCGACGACAGCAGATTGGCATAGGCGTTGGTTCCGACCGCCTGGAGCAGAGCCCCGAAATCGCCCTCCGACCCCGCCGCGACCGACAGGCCCGACGACAGCAGCCGTCCGGCAGGAAAGCCCAGCACGCTCAGTACGGTCGCGATATCGGACCCCGCGTTGTTGAACGACGTGCCGCCGATCACGCCTTCTTCGGGCACCGCCCCGCCGAGACCCAGCTGCACCCCGATCCGTTCGCCCAGCTCGCCGGTGATCTCGACGATGGCGACCTCGATCTTGACCTGGGCGCGGCGCAGGTCAAGCTGGCTGATCAACGTCTCCAGCATCTCGACCATCGCGGGCGGACCGCGCATGACGACGGCGTTCAGCTCCGGCGAGGCCTGGACCGTCACCCCGTCCAGGGTGAAGCCCGCCGGGCGCGCCGCCGGGCCGCCCGTTCCGGGTTGAGGCAGCGATCCACCGCCTTCGCCCGGCGCGCTGATGGCGTTCACGGCCAGGGCCGCGGCGTCCCGGTTCGAGGCGCTCAGGCTGGCCAGGCCCGTGTCGCTCCGGAGCGACCGGGCAACCGGGTTGTTCGCCGCCGGCTCGCCGCCCAGCAGACCGCGGACGATCTCGGCGATCGATTCCGCGTCGGAGTTCCGCAGGCGCACCACCCGCACCACCGGCCCGGCGCCACCGGGCGTATCCAGCGCCGCCACGATCGAGCGGGCCTGGGCGATGTCGGCGGCGTCGCCCCGGACCAGCAGCACGTTGGACCGCTCATCGGCCGTCACGCGCGGTCCCCCGGCGTCGGACCCCAGCAGCTGGCTGACCGAGGCGGCCACATCGACCGCCGAGGCATGGCGCAGCAGGATGCTGTCGAAGGTCGAGCCCCCGCCCCGGTCCAGCGTCGCCGCCAGTTGCTGCACGCGGGCGATGTTCTCGGCATAGTCGGTCACGACCACCGCGTTCGGCTCGGTCAGGGCCTCGATCGCCCCGAACGAAGACACCAGGGGCCGCAGGGCCCGGACCGCCTGATCGCTGGGCAGGTTCCGCAGACGCACCAGCCGCGTCACGATCTGCTGGTTGGACTGGGCCGCGCCGGTCTCGGACGCCCCGCTCTGGACCACGCTGGCCTGGGGCACGATGCGCCAGACGTTGCCGCTGCGCACCGCCGCGTATCCGGACGTCCGCAGCACGGACAGGAACAGGTCCCAGACCCCATTGCGGCTCAGCGGCTCGGCCGAGACGACGTTCACCTGACCCTGCACCTGAGGATCCAGCACCAGGGTCCGGCCGGTGATGCGGCTGACCTGCTCGGCCACGTCCTTGATGTCGGCCCCGCGCATGTTGATGACCACGTCCTGCATCGCCTGGGGCGGCGGGGCGACGGTCTGGGCCAGGGGCGTCAGCGGCCCGGCGGCGGCGAGGCTGAGAGCCAGGGCGCTGGCGGTGGTCAGGCGGAGGATCTGGGTCACGCCGGGCTCCTAGCGAAGAGGAAAGTTGAGGGTGAGGCGACGGCCGCCGCGCACGACCACCACCCGCGCCTGGCCGGCCGACCGGGCGCGTTCGAACAACTGCTGATCCGAGGCGGCGTCGCCGACCGGCTGACCGTTCAGGCTCTCGATCAGGTCACCGGGCTGCAGACCGAAGCGACGCAGTTCGGCCGAGGGGTTCGGACCGATGCGGTAGCCTGCGGACGACGCAGAGACGCCGGCGGCTCCGGCGGCGGCGGCGACGTTCGGCGTCGCGCCGCTGTCGAGGGGCGGGGGCACCGGCCGCGCGGCGGCAGCGGCCGCGCTGGCCACGGGTGACGCGGCGGCGACGGCGGCAGCGGCTTCGGGCGTCTGCGCAGGCGGCTGAACAGGAGCCACCGTGATCCCCGCGCCGGGCGTGCTCGACGCCGCGTCGGGCGTCACGACCGGCGCAGGGAAGTCCAGCCGCTCGCGCGTGCCGCCGACGTTCAGAATGACGTGGTCGATCTCGATCGCCTCGATGACGGCGTTGCCGACCGGGCTCTGACCGACGCCATAGATGGCCGCCGGTCCCTCGCCGACGGCGATCAGGGCCGTCGAGGCGCTAGGCGGATAGGCCGACAGCACGCCCTTCAGCACCAACCCCAGGCTCGACGCCGGCAATCCTCCTGCGGTCACGGCCGCGCCGCCGCCGAAGGGGGCCAGTCCGACGATCCGCGCCACGTCCGCGTCCGGTCCTCCGGTCTGCGCTCCCAAGGGCGGCAGGCTCTCGGCCACCGCCACCTCGGCCCGGCCGTCGTCCCAGCCGGTGAGCCGCCAGGTCAGGGCCGCCAGGGCCCAGGCGATCGACCCGACCACCAGCACGCTCACGACCCTCAGCGCGATCTCGTCCCTGCGTTCGGGGCTCATGCGGCGCTCCCGACGCGATCGACGAAGCCGGACAGCCTCAGCGTCTCGCGCCCGCTGCCCGCCGGCCCCACCGCCACCTCGACGGCGATCAGGTCCGGATCGTCCGTCGCGGACCGGCTGACGCGCACGTCCCAGTCCCGATCCAGCATCCGCACCACCGAGGCGTCGGACGTGGCGGCACCGCCGCGCAGGTTCAGTTCCGTCAGCCGGTTCTCGGCCACCCATTGGGCGACCACCCGCTGTTCCAGCCCGCGCACGCTGTCGACGTGGGCCTGGGTCGCGCGTGCCAGCCCGACCGTGGCGATGGCCAGGATGAACAGGGCGACCAGCGCCTCCATGAGGGAATAGCCCGCTCTGTCGTTCCCGGGACGCATCACGCCGCCTCGTCCGTGACAGGCCGCGCCACGGCGTTAAGACCGTCGAACTCCACCCGCCAGCGCCGGTCGCCCTTGGCCAGGCCGAAAGCGGCGATGGTCTGGCCCCCGTCGGGATCGATCATGAGCGGAGATACGGTCTCCAGCCCGACCAGGATGACGCCTGGGGGCAGGACATGGCGCTGGGCCAAGGCCTCGACCACTCCGGCCGGCTGCCCCTCCGGCCGCACGAAGCCGTAGCCCTCGCCGTCGAAGGCCAGGGCCAGGGGCCGGCGCGTCACCAGCACGTCGTCGGCCGCCAGCCGCAGCCGGTCGGCCAGCCGATTCGCCTCGCTCTCCACCCCCATGCCGCGATCGCTCAGGCCCACGCCCAGGGTGACGACCCCGGCCATGACGCCGACGATCGCCAACACGACGAGGATCTCCACCAGGGTCATCCCCTCGCGGCGCGCCCGGCCCACGACCTGTCCCCCGACAGAGATCATCAGCGGCTCTTGTCCGTCAGGTCGGCGTCCAGCCCTTCGCCGCCCTCCTCGCCGTCCTTGCCCAGGCTCAGCAGATCATACGGGCCGCTCTGTCCCGGGCTGCGATAGACATAGTCGCGGCCCCAGGGATCGGTCGGCAGTTCGGGCAGATAGCCTTCCGGCGACCAGGACGTCGGCTCCGGCGGCGCGGTCGGGCGCTTGACGAGCGCGTTCAGCCCCTGGGCCGTGGTCGGATAGTCCCCGTTGTCCAGCCGATAGACGCGAAGCGCCGTCGCGATGGTTTTCAGGTCCGTCTTGGCCACCGTGACGCGCGCCTGATCCGGGCGCCCGATCACATTGGGCACGATCAGCACAGCGACCACCGCGATGATCGCCAGGACGACGATCATCTCGACAAGGGTCAGGCCGGCACGCCGCCTCAACAGACGACGGTGGCGCTTGTGACGCTCCGGCGAAGTAATCATGACACTTTTTCTCGATATGGCCGCCCATAGCGACAGCCCGTTTTTCGCTGCTATAGACCGCCTCGTGGCCTTGGACCACGCCCTTCTGCCACGGACTGACGATGCCTGGTCGACCCGCCCGTTCGAACCTTCCGAGCCGAGGCTTATGGCGCATCGTCGATGACAGAATCTTGGCGGTCGACCGGGCCTGGGCCGGGCCAACGACGGTTCTGGTGCCCTCGGAAGACGTCCTGACCCTGACGGTCGACCTGCCCTTCCCCACCCGGGCCCAGCGGCTGAACAATCTTCCGTATGCGCTCGAAGACGCCGTGGCCGAGCCCCTGCCGACGTTGCACTTCGCCCTCGGCCAGGAAGTCGCGCCGCGCCGCCATATCGCCGGTGTCGTCCGCCGCGCGCGGATGGACCAGTGGATCGCCCTGCTGGTCGAAGACGATCTGGACACGGCGATTCTGCTGCCCGACGCCTTGACCCTGCCCGTTCCGCCCGCCGGGGTCTGGGCCATCCGCAAGGCCGAAGGCGACCGCGCCTTGATCCGCACCGACAACGGCGCCGGTTTCGCCGTGCCGCTGGCCATGCTCGATTCCGCCTGGAGAGCGGCGGGCAAGCCGCGCATCGCCGCCATCGGCGAACCCCTTCCGGATGCCATGGCCGAGGGCGTCGATGCGACCGCCGCCGCCGTCGATCCGGCGGGTGATCCGCTCATGGTCCTGCCACCCCTGGACCTGCGCCAGGGCCCCTATGCCGCGACGCGTTCGACGGCCGCCTCGGCCGGGCGGACGCTAGCCCTGGTCGCCGGAGTGGGGATCGTCGCCCACATCGCCATCCTCGGCGTTGACGCCCTGCTGCTCCATGGCATGGCCGAGAAGAAGGAGGCCGAGGCCCGCGCCGTGCTCCAGGCCGTGGCCCCCCAGGTTGCCGCGACCGACGATCCCGTCTCCGCCGCCGACCGCCTGCTGCCGGGCGCGGGCGGCGGGGGCGATCGCCCCTTCACCCAGGTGCTGGCCCGCACCTCCGGGGCCCTGCCCGGCGCGGGCGTGATCGCCTTCAACCGCGCGGCCTATGCCCCCGGCGACCTGAACCTGACCGTGGTCGTGCCGGACGCCTCGACGCTGGACCGCGCGGTCCAGGCGCTCAACGCCTCGGGCCTGACCGCCACCGGCACCCCGGCCGCTCTGGACGCCGCCGCATCGACCACGGGTCTCAACGCCTCGATCCGTGTCTCGACCGGAGCGGCCCGATGAAGGCCCCCGTCCTCCTGACCCGCCCCTCCCCGGCGCTCGACAGCGCCGCCGCCTGGTACGCGGGCCGGTCGCGGCGCGAGCAGGTGATGCTGGCCTTCCTCGGCGGCCTGCTGATCGTCGCCGCCCTTTGGCTGCTCGTCCTGCGACCGCTGCTGGACATGCGCGCCGCCTCGGTCGCCCGCATCGCCGCCTATGAGGAGGTCATGGTCCGCGTCCGCACCGGCGGCCCGCCCGGCACCTCCGTCGCCGCGCTGGACGGCCCGCTCCAGACCGCCATCCCGATCCAGGCCGCCACCTTCGGCATCGTCCCCACCGTCGCCATGGAGGGCGAAGCCGCCGCCGTCACCGTGTCCGAGGGCCGCTACGACAGCCTGATCCCCTGGTTGGCCGCGCTCGAATCCTCCGGGGCCGTCCTGTCGTCGGTCGAGCTTCAGCGCGGGTCGCAGCCGGGCGCGGTCAATGCGACCCTGAGGGTCGAACGTCCATGACCCTCGCCGAAGACCGCCCCGCCGCCCCCCCGACCCTGGCCTATGGCTTCGCCCGACGTCGCGGGGCCATGATCGTCACCGGCGGCGAGCACCCCGTCTGCCTGCACCGCCGCTCCGCCACCCTGGAGACCCTGCTGGAGGTGCGCCGCGTCGCGGGCGAGCACCTGTCGTTCGAGGCCGTGGACGACGATCGCTTCGACGCCGTCCTGCGCGAACAGACCGGCTCGGAAGCCGCGCCCGCCGCCGATTACGCCGCCTCCGAGGACGACCTGGCCGCCCTGGCCGAGGACGCCGCCGCCGTCGACGACCTGCTGGACAGCCGCGACGACGCGCCGGTCGTGCGTCTGATCAACGCGCTCCTGCTCCAGGCCATCCGCGACGGCGCCTCGGACATCCATATCGAGGCCGAGGAAAAACGCCTCGTGGTCCGCTTCCGCATCGACGGTGTCCTGCGCGAGGTGCTGGAACCCGCCCGCGCCCTCGCCCCCCTTCTCGTCAGCCGCATCAAGGTCATGGCCCGCCTCGACATCGCCGAGAAGCGCGTGCCGCATGACGGCCGCGTCACCCTGCGGATCGGCGGCCTGGACGTCGACGTCCGCGTCTCGACCATCCCGTCCCAGCATGGGGAACGGGTGGTGCTGCGTCTGCTCGACCGCGGCTCGACCAGCCTCGATCTCGCCCAGCTCGGCATGGCCCCGCGCGATCTGGAGACCTTCGAGCGGCTGATCTCGCGGCCCCACGGCGTCATCCTGGTCACCGGCCCGACCGGTTCGGGCAAGACGACGACCCTCTATTCGGCCCTGACGCGTCTCAACGACCGCCGCCGCAACATCATGACGGTCGAGGACCCGATCGAATACGCGCTGGACGGCATCGGCCAGATGCAGGTCAATTCGCGCATCGACCTGACCTTCGCGCGCGGCCTGCGCGCCATCCTGCGTCAGGACCCCGACGTCATCATGGTAGGCGAGATCCGCGATCACGAGACGGCCAAGGTCGCCGTGCGGGCCTCCATGACCGGCCACCTGATGCTGTCGACCCTGCACACCAACACCGCCGTCGGCAGCGTGACCCGCCTGATCGACATGGGGGTGGAGCGCTATCTGCTGGCCCCCATGCTGACCGGCCTGATCGCGCAGCGGCTGGTGCGCCGTCTGTGCCCCCACTGCCGCCGCCAGGACGTCGCGACGCAGGCCGACAGCGAACTGACCGGCGGCGCGATCGCGGTCGGCGCGCGGGTCTTCCGCCCCGTCGGCTGCCCCGAGTGTCGGGGCGAGGGCTACAAGGGCCGGCTCGGCGTCTATGAGGTGATCGAGGTCGATCCGGAGATGCAGGCCGCCACCCACGACGGCGCCGCCGAGGCCGATCTGATCAAACTGGCCAGAAAGCGCGGCCCCGGCCTGCTGGAAGACGGCGCCGCCAAGGCCATGGCCGGCGAGACCACGGTGCAGGAGGTCGCGCGCGTGGTCCGCGAGGACGTCTGATGCCGGTCTATGCCTTCCAGGCCGTCGATGCCGAGGGAAGGCCCCACAAGGGCACGATCGAGGCCGCCTCCGACGTCGGCGCGCGCCAACTGGTCCGCGACCGGGGCCTGCTGCCGACCGGCGTGACGCTGGCCGGGGAAACCCGAAAGACCGACCTGTCCAAGGGCATCGTCATCTTCCGCCGGGGGATCAGCTCAAAGACCCTGTCGGCCGTGACCCGCCAGCTCTCGACCTTGATCGGCTCGGACATCCGCATCGAGGAGGCGCTGCGCATCGCCGCCCAGCAGACCGAGGGCCAGCCCGTCGCCGTCGTCCTGACCGACGTCCGCTCCGCCATTCTGGAGGGCCGCAGCTTCGCCTCCGCCCTGGGTCGCCACCCCAAGGTTTTCCCCGAATTCTACCGTGCCTCCATCGCGGCCGGGGAGCAGTCGGGCAAGCTGGCGACCGTGCTGGCCCACCTGACCGAGTTCGTCGGCAATCAGGAAAAGGCGCGCCGCAAGGTCCAGCTGGCCCTGCTGTATCCCGCCTTGCTGGCCGGAGTGTCGCTGCTGATGATCACCCTGATGATGGTCTATGTGGTGCCGGATATCGTGCGCGTCTTCGTTTCGCGCGGGGCCGAGCTGCCCTTCCTGACCCGCGCCCTGATCGGCCTGTCAGCCTTCGTCCAGAGCTTCGGCGTCTATGTGGCGATCGCCCTTGTCGTCACCGGCGTCGCCTGGAACCGCTGGCTGACGGTCCCGGCCAACAGCCGCCGCTTCGCCGAGTTCCTGCTGAAGACCCCGCCCTTCGCCGGTTTCGTCCAGCATCTGAACGCCGCCCGATTCGCCGGGTCCCTGGCCACCCTGGTCCGCTCCGACGTGCCGCTGGTCGAGGCGCTCCAGGCCGCGGCCGCCGTGACGCCCAACCGCTATGCCCGGGAGCGCGCCCTGGTCACGGCCGCCCGGGTGCGCGAGGGCGCGTCCCTGCGTCGCGCCATGGCCGAGGCCGACGTCTTCCCGCCGCTGCTGCTCGCCATCGTCGCGGCGGGCGAACAGTCCGGCAAGCTGGGCCACGGCCTGGAACGCGCCGCCCAGGACCTGGAGCAGGAGCTGGACAGCCTGGTTCAGGCCCTGGTGTCTCTGGTCGAGCCCGGCGTGCTGCTGGTGATGGGCGGCATCGTGCTGCTGATGGTGCTCGCCATCCTCATGCCGATCGTGAACCTCAACAACCTGGCGGGGCTGTGAGCCCCAGCGTTTACAGGCTGGTCTCGAAGCTCACCGGCGCCGCGACGCCCGGGATGACGCCCACCCCGCCGGCGCCGATCTCGGCCGTCAGTCCGCCGTCGGCCTGGATGCGCGCGCGCAGCACCGGCTCGGACGCGCCGGGAGTCGACAGGGCCACCACCGTCCCGCCCTCGGTCGCCGTGACGCCGCCGGTCAGGGCCGGCACCGCCGTCGCCGCCCCGCCGCCGCTCGGCGCGCACTGTCCGGGCGAGGTGGTGATCGTCCCCTCGCCTTCCGGCGCACCCCGGATCGACAGGCTGGCAACATCCAGACGTGCCACCGGATCGCAGACGAAGGGCAGGATCGGCGCGACGGCGTTCAGCAGCCGCATCGACGCCGTCCCCTGCAGGTCGCGCACCAACAGCCGACCGGGCCGCACCAGGGCCTCGGCGCTCGCCGCCGTGTCCGGGCCGCGCAGAGTGATCCGTTCCGCGGCCGACAGATTGGCTACCGACGCCAGCGGCATCAGGCTCCAGCCCGCGCCGAACCCGCCCGGAAGGGCCCGCTCTCCAGCCCAGACGGTGCCCACCGCCTGGCGTTCGCCGTTCGAGGATCGCGGCGTCACGATCTCTGCCGGGGCCATGGCCACCAGCCCGATCAGATACGCGCCCCCGGCGACCGCGCCCAGCACCACCCGCCAGCGGGTGACCCTGACCGTCAGGCGCTCGAACTGAAATGCGCCCCCAGCCCGACCGTCCTCGCCGTCGCGTGTTCTCCAGACCTTCAGCATGGGGGCTCCCTCGTTCACACCGGGATAGCATGCCCTGCGTGACAGCGAAGCGGCGCCGTGAGGGTTTCACCCTGATCGAGGTGCTGATCGCCCTCGCCCTGTTCGCCCTGATCGGGGTGGCCGGCTTCACCCTGCTGGATGGGGTCCTGCGCACCCAGAACGCGACCGAGACCCGTCTGGTTCGGATGGCCGAGATCCAGCGCGCCATGCTGGTGGTCACCTCCGACCTCGACCAGCTGACCGGCGCGGTCGCGGGCTCCGGCGGCGGCCTGTCGTTGAGAAAAGTCGATGTGGCGGGCGGTATCGTCAGCGTCCGCTACGATCTGGCGGGCGAGACCCTGACCCGCACCGTCTCGGGGCCCGGGGGCGAACGGACCCAAACCCTGGTCGCCGGCGTGTCCGATGCCCGCTGGAGTTTCCACCGCCGCCGGGGCGACTGGCTGGACACCTGGCCCCTGCCCGATCCTCTCGGCACGCCTCCGGGAGCCGGACCCCAGCTCGGTGGTGCCACCCGCCTGAACCCCGACGAGGGCCTGACCGCCGTGGCCCTCGACCTGACCCTGACCGGCCTCGACGGTCGGCCGGGCGCGACCGTACGCCGCCTGGTCTCCATCCCCCTGACCGATGCGCCTCAGGCCCCGATCACGGTCAAGCCCGCCGGAGTGGTGCCGTGACCCGGCGCGAGGGCATGATCCTGCTGAACGTGCTGCTGGTGCTCGCCGTGGCCAGCGTCGCCGTTCTCATCATGATCGCGTCCCAGGATCTGGAGGTGCAGCGTTCCACCCGCCTTCGCGACGCGGCCCAGGCCAACGCCTATGCCCGGGCGGGCGAACTGTCGGCGATCACCGTCCTGCGCCGCGACGGCCTGACGGCGGCCGCCACCGACAACCTGTCGGAACCCTGGGCCCAGCTGGGCCAGCAGGCCGTCTCCATCCCCGGCGGTCGCTTCTCCCTCGCCATCGAGGACGAGCAGGCGCGCTTCAACCTGAACGCCATGCAGTCGGGCGATCCCGGCCCCATCGACCTGTTCCAGCGCATCGGCGGGGCGCTCGACATCGACCCCGCCACCCTGATCCGTATCGCCACGGTCGTGCGCGTCGCCGGGCCGCTGACGGACGACAGCCTGATCGTCGCGGCGGGCGTGCCCCGCGCGGAGCTGGATCGCCTCGCCCCCTATGTGGCCATCCTGCCCGGCACCACCGCCGTAAACCTGAACACCGTCGGCCTGCCGCTCATGACCCTTCTGACCCGCGACGCCGAGGTGGCCGAGAAGCTGATCGAGGCGCGCGACCGCAAGGGCTATCTGACCCCCGCCGACCTCGCCGCCGAGGGCGCGCCGACGCTGGCGGGCACGGGCTACACCTCCGACCACTACCGCGTGGTCACGACCGTCACCGTCGGCGACGTCACCCAGGCGCTGGACAGCCGCATCGCCCGGATCCGGGGCGTCGGCACGGTCGATGTGGTCGTGACGGATCGACGCCGAACGGCGGGCTGAAAAGGAAGGCCGGGGAAGGTCGCCCCTCCCCGGCCCCGAGTCTACGTTCAGGAGAGAACGAACTCAGTAGCGATAGCGGGCGCCGACGTAGAACTGACGACCGGTGTGGTGGAAGACCGAGGTGGACTGACGGCTGTCGTCGCCGACGAACTGGTGGTTTTCCTCGTCCGTCAGGTTCAGCCCCTCGAAGGTCAGGCTGATCTGGTCGGTCAGGTTCAGGGTCGCCGCCGCGTCCCAGTTCAGGGTCTCCTGCTTGCCCTCGATGGCGTTGCCGTTCCGGCCGGGCACGTTCTGCAGATAGGCCTCGCGGTACGACGCCGAGATGCGCGCCGAGAACCGGTCGTCCTCATAGTAGAGCGTGCCGTTGTAGGCCGTGGGCGACAGGGCCGCGAGATCGTCGGTCACGAAGGTCGAGCACAGAGCGTCGGCGCAATAGTCGATCTCGGACTCGACGCGGGTGTAATTCAGGATGATCCCGAGGTTCTCCAGCGGACCGGGCAGGAAGGTGAAGGGCTGCTGGTAGCTGACCTCGAAGCCCTTCAGCGGACCGCCGTCGGTGTTCACCGCGCTGGTCAGCTGAAAGATTGTCGAGGGCGAGCAGACCCCGGTGCACAGGCCCGGCGCGAAGGCCGACGGGTTCAGGGCCGTCAGGTCCGTATAGGGCAGGTCCTGGCGCAGGATCTGGATGTAGGTGTCGATGTCCTTGTAGAAATAGGCGAAGGACAGCAGGCTCTCGGGCGCGAAATACCACTCCACGCCGAAGTCGTAGGTGGTCGCCCGGAACGGCTCCAGCAGCACATTGCCGATCGTCGCGGTGAAGTTCGGCCCCGTGGCGTTCAGCGAGGTCGTCGGCACCAGATAGTTGGCCCCCGACAGACCGTTGTTGATCTGGGGACGGGCCATGACCTTGGCCGCGCCGAAGCGGACGACGACGTCCTCGATCGGCTCCAGCGCCAGGTTCAGCGACGGCAGGGTGTCGTCGTATTCATTGGTGCCCGAAACCGGGGTTCCGCCCGCGATGGACGAAAAGCCCTCGGCCAGCAGCTGGGTGTTCACCTGACGCACCCCGACGTTGCCGCGCAACGGCATGCCCAGGATGTCGGTCTCGAAATCGGCCTGGATGTAGTAGGCTAGGTCCTCTTCCTCGACGTTGCGGTTGCCGCCCCGCGCATTGCCGTTGGTGATGCTGGCCAGTCGGAAGTCTCCGCCGGGCAGGCCGGTATCGCAGTTGCAGTAGATGTTGAACAGCGCGGCGACCGCGTTCAGGTCGGGCACCACCCACGAGGTGTCGACCCCCGCCGGGATCAGGCCATTTCCATAGCCGGTCAGCAGGGTCGAGATGCTGGCGACGCTTGAACCGCCCGGCAGGGCCGGCACCACCGTCTCGTCCGCGCGCCGGAACTCGAACGACTTGGACGCGAAGGTCTTGTAGTTCGCCCCCGCGCGGATCGTCAGCCAGTCGGTCACGTCATAGGCCAGGTCAGCCGAGAAGGTCTCGAACACCGTGGTCACGCCGTTCGGGCGGATGCGGATTTCCGAGCGCGGCGTCGTGGTCCCGATCTGGCGCCACGACCAGTTGGCCGGGTCGGCGACGTTGAAGCCGTAATCGATCACCGGCGTGTTCGGATTGCCCCTGAAGTCCCAGGCATAACCCTGTGTGTTCTGACGATCGAGGGTGACCGTGGTCTGGATCGGGTTGTCGAACACCGACTCGGCGCGTCCTGCGAAGAACCGGCCGCTCAGGCGATCATTGAACTCGTGCTCGGCGGTGAAGCTGATCTGGGTGAACTCGGTCGACAGTTCGTCGAACCGCTGCTCGGAGCGCACATCGACGTTGTCGAAGGTGCCGGCGACCAGGGCGCCGTTCTCGACCACGGCGTCGCGGACGATGATCTGGGTCTGGCCGCCGGCCGCGGCGTTGCGGCTGAACGACAGGCTCTCCAGGAAGTCCTCCTGACGGGTGGCGTCCAGCTTGGAGTACAGGACGTCGAAAGAGAAGGTCGTGCCCTCGCGCGGCCGGGCCTGCAGCGAGGCGGTGATGCCCAGCCGCTCCTGCTCGTGCGTCAGCCGGCCATAGCGCGGCAGGCGGGGTATGAAGACGCTGTTCTGGTTGGCGGTGTTGTAGGCCGAGACGTTGGCGGTCGTGTTGGCCGGCCGAGGGATGCCGGTGGCGCAGTTCGCCGCGCTGGAGCCGGCGGCGGTGTTGTTGGACGCGTTCTGCGGTGTCACGCCCAGCGGCGAGCAGAAGCCGCCCGAGCTGCCGGTGCCGAACGCCGGGGCCCAGCGCACCGAGCTGAAGCCCTCCTCGAAGGTGCTGCGCTGGCTGTACGCCGCAGAGATCAGCGCCCCGAACGTCCCGTCAGCGAAGGTGTTGCTGATCAGGAAGGCCGCCCGAGGATCATAGCTTTCCGACAGGTCGTTGTATCCAGCCTGGAGCGACCCGGCCATGGTGAAGCCGTCATAGTCGAAGGGCCGCGTCGTCTGCAGATCGACCGTGGCCCCCAGCGAGCCCTCTTCGGTCTCGGCGGCGGCGGTCTTCCGGACCTTGATCGAGTTGAACAGCTCGGCGGCGAAGACGTTGAAGTCGAAACCCCGGCCGCGGTTCGCGCCGCCCGAGGAATCGGTGCCGCCCGTGGTGGCCTGGGCCTCCATGCCGTTAATGCGGGTGCGGGTGAAGTCCGACGACAGGCCACGCACGGTCAGCGACCGCCCCTCGCCCGCGTCGCGGTCGATGGAGACACCGGGAATGCGCTGGATCGATTCCGCCAGGTTCAGGTCGGGGAAGTCGGCGATGTCCTCAGCGACGATGGCATCCACGACGCCGGCCTCGTTGCGCTTGATGCTGAGGGCCGCGTTCAGGCTGCCCCGGAAACCGGTGACGACGATCTCGTCCACCTCGGTCACGTCATCCTGCGGCGCGGTCTGGGCCGAGGCCGCCCCGGCCAGGGTCAATGCGATGGCCAGTCCCGACGCACCCGCGACGAGCCCCCGGCGATACGCGCACATGTGCGCCTTGCGTTCCGAAATCATAGTGCCTCCTCCCAAGGTCATGTCATCGCGCCGACGTTGTCGCCGGTCTATGGTCTGTGTCGCCGGGCCCCGCCCGATCCGATTGACACCGGTATCATTTCTGGCGAAACAACGCCCTGACACCGGTAGCAACGAGAGCGTAACCCGATGACGACCATTCTTGCAAGCCGTGTGTTTTCCGCTTCGTTGCTGGCCCTCGTCTTCGGGATCACGTCTGGCACCGGCGTGGCGGCCCTCCCGGGCCAGCAGAACGCCTCGGAACCCGTCGCCTTCCCCGGAGCCGAAGGGGCGGGGCGCTTCGCCGTCGGCGGGCGCGGCGGCGCGGTCCTGCGGGTCACCACCCTGGCCGATTCGGGCCCGGGCAGCCTCCGCGCGGCGATCGAAGCCGAGGGCCCGCGCACAGTCATCTTCGACATCGGCGGTACCATCCGCCTTGCCTCCCCCCTGCGGATTCGGGAGCCGGGCATCACTCTCGCCGGCCAGACCGCGCCCGGCGGCGGTATCACCCTGCGCGGCCAGCCGCTTGTGATCTCTGCCGACGATGTCGTCGTCCGCTACATCCGTTCGCGCCTGGGCGACGAGGGCGGGGTCGAGGCCGACGCGATCACCATCGACCGGGGCGAACGCATCATCCTTGATCACGTCTCGGCCTCGTGGTCGGTGGATGAGACCCTGTCGGTCGGCAGTCGAAGTCGCGTCATCGACGCCGTCACCGTCCAGTGGTCGATCATCTCCGAGAGTCTGAACCAGTCCGCCCACGCCAAGGGCGAACACGGCTACGGCTCCCTGGTGCGCGGCTCCCACGACGCGCGCTTCACCTTCCACCACAACCTTTGGGCCAGCCACCGGGCGCGCATGCCCCGCCCGGGCAACTATCTGACGCCCGACCTCGACCCGGTCGGACCCCGCTTCGAGTTCACCAACAATGTCTTCTACAACTGGGGCGGCGAACGCGCTGGCTACAACGCCGACAGCGACCCGGCGACGGTCTCGACTTATGTCTTCGTCGCCAACGCCTATCGCCGGGGGCCGGATTCAACCGGCGGCGTGATCTTCGAGGAAGGGAGCCCCCTCGCCCGCGCCTGGTTCGACGCCAACGGCCTCGACGACGCCGTCCCCCTCGATCCCTGGAGCCTGACGACCGGGATAGACGCGCTCGGCTATCGCCTCTCCGCCCTGCCCGACTGGGCCACGCCCGCGCGCCACACGGCCGCCGAGGCCGAGGCGGCGGTCCTCGACCGGGCCGGAGCCTCGCGCGTCCGCGACGCCGTGGACGATCGCGTAGTGTCCTCGGTCAGAACCGGCACGGGCCGCATCATCGACGCCCCGGCCCAGGTCGGCGGCTGGCCCGCGCTCGCGCCCGGCTCGCCCTGGATCGACAGCGACGGCGACGGCATGCCCGACGACTGGGAGGTCGCGAACGGCCACGACCCGGCGACGCACGACGGCCACCTCGACCCCGACGGCGACGGCTTCACCCGCCTGGAGGACTGGCTGAACGGCCTGGTCGCCTGAGTCCGGCCGAACGGCGACTCAGTCGTAGCCGTAGTCGCCACGACGCGGCACGCGCTCGTAGCCATAGCGGCCGTCGCGGTTGTAGCCGACGAAGCCATAGCCGCAGGGGTCGTCGCGCTCCGACAGCTGATTGCCGAGCAGCCCGCCGGCCAGGGCCCCGATCGCCGCTCCGCGCTCGCGATCATTCTCGCCCGCGATAGCCGCGCCCGCCAGGGCACCCAGCGCCGCGCCGCTGGCCGTGGCATAGCGGCGGTTCTCCGCATGATCGCGCTCACATCGCGAGGCATAGCCGTCGGTCGTGGCGCACGCGCCGGTCAACAGGGTCGCGGCGCCCAGAGCGGCCAGGGTCCAGACGGTCTTCATCGGCGAACTCCAGAAATATCCGGGCTAACGTCGCGCCGACCGGGGCCGTTCCGCCGTCTCCCTTCTCCCCTTGCGGGAGAAGGACATGAAAAAGGCCCCCCGGATCGCTCCGGGGGGCCCTTTCGTCATTCGGTATTGAGCGTCGAACTATTCGACGATCTTGGCCACGACGCCGGCGCCGACGGTGCGGCCGCCTTCACGGATGGCGAAGCGC
>JAESFP010000109.1_pt1 | contig 84838 bp, 52 predicted proteins | sample 9266181 | NCBI WGS metagenome assembly JAESFP01 (sample SAMN14502547, study PRJNA617102) | algae metagenome | isolation source: Pegethrix bostrychoides GSE-TBD4-15B and co-occurring heterotrophs from... | place: USA: Grand Staircase-escalante National Monument, Utah | collected 2006-08-15 | reverse complement strand
TATCCGGTATCTCTGATTATCCGGTATCTCTGATTATCCGGTATCTCTGATTATCCGGTATCTCTGATTATCCGGTATCTCTGATTATCCGGTATCTCTGATTATCCGGTATCTCTGATTATCCGGTATCTCTGATTATCCGGTTGCAATATAAATCCGGTAATTAGTATAATCCGATTTATCAAATGCTGGGAGGGACCATAATTGCCCGTAGTCGTGATTGCGTCACCGAAGGGTGGCGCTGGCAAATCCACAACGTCCGTTCTACTGGGCACGGAACTGGCGTTAGCCGGTGCCAATGTTCAATTGCTGGACTGCGACCCCAACGGATCCCTCAGCCTCTGGGCAAGCAGAGCGCCGCTTCCGAACCGTGTTTCGCTGGTAACAGACGTTACTGAAAGCAGCGTTGTGAAGACGATTAAGGCCTTAGATCAGGACGGGCAAATCGTGATCGTCGATCTCGAAGGCGTGGCATCGCGGCTCGTCTCGAGAGCGATCTCCCAAGCCGATTTAGTGATAACACCGATGCGGGCCACCGTTCTGGACGCAACAATTGGCGCGCGCGCCATTGAGCTTATTGGCGAGGAAGAAGAAGCCTTAAGCCGTAAGATACGCCACGCGGTGGTTTTTACGGCAACCAAACACGTACGCTCGCTGCAGCACCGGGGAATTGAAGCCTCCTTCCTTGAGCAAGGCGTGGACGTCATTAAGCCGGATTTAATGGAAAGATCAGCATACTCGGCTTTATTCGAGTTTGGTGGAGACCTTACAACCTTGCCGCCGCAAGGGAATATGGAAGCCGCTCGAAACAATGCGGCCCAGTTTGCCCAAGAAGTCTACAAGCGTCTAATCGAGGGTTAAATAATGTCGCAAAGCCCGTTTAGTGTTGATCTCAAAAAACTGAACCGACGCCAGTCTGATACCCAAACGGAATCGGATCAAAAAGTCGTCGACAAGGTGGCGACCGACTTAGGGTTTACATCGAGAGAACCCTCTAAACCGGGTCGCCGCCCAAGTCCCCGAACCGGTCAAATCCATGCGAAGGTTCTGCCGGAAATTGCCGAAGCAATATCTGAAGAGGCGCGCAGCAGGGGGGTGCAACAAGGGGTGATCATTGAAGAGGCGTGGGCCGCGTATTTAGCTAATGGAAGATAGACCCGCCTCCTGAGCAGTCGGCGTTGCGACAATCGCGCGGTGGGTGGAATCGGTGTAACGGCCGCAGTCACACACTTTACAGATGTAAAATAACCTGCAAGATGCGCGTACCGCGCCCCGGCGCTGAAGACCGGACAGGGTTGAAATGGATCGATATTGTCTAGAGGCGGTTGGGCGCATCGCCGGTGAAGAACGCGCCCCCTATACACACATCACGGTTGATCGGTTGACGCCCATCATCGGGGCAGAGATTGGCGGGGTAGATCTTGCACACCCGGTCCCTGACCCCGCCTTTGACGAGATCAAGCGGGCTTTTCTCGAAAACCAAGTTCTGGTCTTTCGCAATCAGGCGCTGACGGTGGCCCAACAGAAAGCCTTCGCGCGCCGCTTTGGGCCGCTGCGAGCGCTGCCGATGACGGATATTGACGGCGACGATGCCGAGCTTGTGATTATCAAGGCGAGTAAGGATTCGACCTTCGTTGCGGGGGAAGTCTGGCACGCAGACGGTACCGCCGACGCCGCCCCCTCGCTCGGCTCGATGCTCTATATGCATCGCACGCCGGAGATCGGGACGGGGGGCGATACGCTTTTCGCTAGCATGTATCTGGCTTACGAAATGCTCTCGCCCGCCCTAAAGCTGTTTTTGGAAGGGCTGACGGCGATTCACGATGGCGCGGTTCCCTGGCAGGGCTATGAAGCCCCGCCAGGCCTGCCCAAAACGGAACATCCGATGATCGTGCGCCACCCGGAGACAGGCCGGAAGCTGCTGTTCGTCAATTCGGGTTTTGCCACCCATATCCCGCAACTGTCGCCGGGGGAGAGCCGGGCGTTGCTCGACTATCTGTTTGCCCTCGTCGCCCGCGAGCAGGTTCTAAACTGCCGCGTGCGCTGGGCACCGGGTACTTTGGTTTTCTGGGACAACCGTTGTACCCAGCATCACGCTATCTGGGATTATTTCCCCCATTCCCGCTATGGGGAGCGGGTTACGGTTTTGGGGAGTGTGCCGACGCGCTAGGCGGCGGCGAAAGGATTGGGGCGAGGGCGTCGAGGATCAATCCCCCGAAGGCCTCGCTTCCGTGCAGCGGGTCGTGGGGTTCGCAGTAGAGCGGCTGCTGAACCCCATCGGGATCACAGGCTTCGGCCCGCACGTCGATCATCGGGATTTTCGCCCCGGTCAGAGCCGCAATTAAGGCGGTTTGGGCCGCAAAAAACACGCGCGGATCGGCAATATCCGGCACGCGCTGGGGCGGCAGAACGGCATAGACCGCCACGCCGCGCGCCTGCAGCCCTGAATAGAACCCCAGCGCGCCTTTCGCCATTTCGCCAATAACCTCGGCAAAAAAGCCGCTCTCAAGAAACCCCGCCGGGAAATTGCCTACCGCATCCTGATAGGGCAGCCAATTTTCCCAAGCGGCGTAAACATGGCAGCAGAGGCCGAAGGTCGATACCAGCGGCGCCTTGAGCGCATAGAGGCTCGGCAGTCCGATTTCCGCCAAAAACCCCGCGACCAAGCCTTCCGCCTCGTCCCGGTAAAAGCGGCACCCCTCCGGCGTCATAGCACAAAAATCGGCCGTGAAGTCCCGGCCCGAGCCGAGCGGACCGCCGACGAAAGCCAGCCCTCGGCGCGTCGCCGCTTTGCCGATTGCGCCCGCGTGGGAATCGCCCAGCAGCAAAAAATCAACGGGTTTGGTAATAGTCGAGCACATCATCGTCACACAGAATATCCTGAGGGGGTCGCGCCGGGGCGGGGGCTGCGCGCGGGGCGAGGGTGGGCAACGCCGGTTGTTGCCCGAAGAAATGATCCATCACGAAGGCCACGCCTGCGGGCGAAACGCTTCGTCGATTGGCCTCATAGGCCCAGCCGCCGAAGGGAAAGGCCGAAATCAGCTCGTAGGAGGGGAAATAATCGACATCCTCTAAGCGGTTGCTGAGATCGCCCGCGACGGTGCGGAGGAGCGATTTCGCATAGGTGGAGGCGACGAGCACATGGCTACCCGTTGCCGTCGCCGTCAGCGGCACGGGCGAGACCGTCAGCAGAAAGCGAATGCGCGGGTTATGCTCTCGGATCAGAGCGAAAACCGCTTCCATATCCTCACAGGCTTCAGTGAAACTTTGATTGCGCAGAATATGATCGGCGGCACGAAACTGTCCGCGCACGGTGCCGGGGCAGGTGGGATAGGCATAGGCTTGGTGCCGGTTTTGCCAATATTCCGTTAGCCCCATCGTAAAGATGAACCAATCGGCTTCCCGCAGCGCCTGGGCGAAGGCGGCGAGCGTCACGCGGCGGGCGGCCTCCAAATCGGCGCGGCTGGCGAACCCCTCCGTCGGCGTCGAGGGGCGGAACGGATCATAGTAGCGCGCGCCCTCCGCCCAAATCTCGCGCGGCATCGGCACGCCGCCCAGCGCCCAGGAAACCCATTGGCGGAGCATCGCAGCGGTGTAGATATTCCCGGTCCGAGCGGAAAATAATCCATAGCCTGCCGCCGTCCAGGCGTCGGCGGGCAGGTCGGGCGGCGGCGGCTCGGTGATATGCCACGTCAGGCCGCGCGCGGCGAGAGCACGGCCCAAATGCTGGGCAAAGCACGACCCCGCCGTCACGATCTTCTGACCGGGCAGAACCGGGGTTTTCCGCTGCCACAGATCGGGCAGATAGCGCAAATCCTGATCGGCAACGGCGTGCCGCCAAAAGGCGCGCGGGGGCAGGTCGGTATAGGGGGAGGGGCGGGGCATCGGTCGGCCTCAGTTGGTGTCGCACGAAACGGGGAGGGCGGCGGGGCGCAGCAGCCGGAACCCCAGCACGGCGAGCGGAAGGCAGATCAACGCCATTCCGGCAAACAGCACCGGGCCGCCCCAGAGGCTGATGACCAGCGCGCCTATCATCGGGGCCAGCGACGCGCCGCCATTCGACAGAAGATAAACGCCAAAATAGCTATTGCGGCTTTCGGGCGGGGCTATGCGGTCGATGATGGTGGAAAAAAGCGGCATGGCGATCATTTCCGCCAGGGTAGCGCAGGCAATCGCCAGCAACCACACAGCGGGGACGGCGGCACTATTGGCGGCGATAATCGCCTGCGCGCCCATCAGGCTGATCAGGGCAAGAGCGAAGGCGCGATGTTCGGCGAGCGCAATCAGCCAGCGCATGAACAGCAGATGAAAGCCCAGCACCATCAGCGTATTGGTGAGGTTGATGAGCACGATTAGCCGGGTAAGGTCGGGCACGTTCAGGGTCACGAGATAGAAGGTCAGCGGCTCGTCGATCTGCGCGTAAATCAACACCAGCAGGAAATTGGCGATAAAAATCGCTCGGAAGTGCCGATGCTTCATAAGCACCGGGAGCAGCGCCCAGAGCGTCGGCGCGGGCTCGGTGGCGCGCGCTACCCGATCCGCATAGAGAGTGCTTATCCCCAAAATCAGAAAAGCCAGGGCGGCCGCTAGAAACACAAGGTCGCTCTGCCGATCCGCAAACCCCATGCCCAGCAGCGGGCCGACGGCAACCGCTAGATTCACGCTATAATAGCGCAGGTGGAACAGAATCGGCCGCCCGGCGTCGGTCTTGGCGCAATCGCCGAGCGCCGAGCGCAGCAAGGGTTCGATCAACCCGCCCGCCGTTGCGATCACCAGAATCGCTAGCATATAGCTCGCCTCCGTCGGCCACAGGGCGGGCAGGGCGAAACCAACGAGCGACACCGCGCAGAGCAGCGCCAGCAGCCGGGGGCGTTTGAGGCGATCGGCAAGCCCGCCCGCCAGCGGCGCGACCAGCAGGGCGATGATCCCGGCTAGGGTGAATTGCGCCCCAATCTCGGTAATCGATGTTCCGAACCGCTGGTTCATCGTGACCGTCAAGAACGGCCAGACCATGAAAACCGCAAGCTTCGATAGGCTGATGGCCAGCAAGAGAAGCTTCGCTTCGCGCGAAAGTTCCCGAACCGTGGTCCAGAACCAGGTAAGGCCGCTGAAGGGCGCTAGGCGCATTTCAACTGCCGCGCGTGCGAGGGGACGCGCAAGGCTTTGCGCCGCGCAGATGGCGCGCTAGGATGCGCGCCTTTTGAAGGGAGCGGTGTGTGGAGTCTGCGGTGCATTCTACCTCGGTTTGGTTTTCGGTTCCGCCAACCCCTGGCCGGTTGAACATTCTCTGTTTGCCCCAGGCGGGCGGCGATACGAGCCTTTATAACCGCTGGCAGCGGCTGTTGGCCCCCACGGTCGCCTTGGTTCCGGTCTTGCTGCCGGGGCGCGGGCTGCGGTTGGCCGATCCACCGTTCGTGGCGATGGCGGATTTGATCGCCGCGCTGGCCAACGCGATACCGCCCTACACCGCGCATCCCTATGCGCTGTTCGGCTCCAGCATGGGCGGCTGGATTGCGCATGCGCTGGCGCAGGAGCTTTTGCTGCGCGGGCTTCCGGCCCCCGTGGCCTTGTTCGCCTGCACCTCCTCCACGCCGTTTGCCAAGCGCCGCCTGCCGAAGGTGGATACCGACGACCGGGAGACCCTGATTGCCGAAATCCTGGCCTTCAACCCCGACTTCGACCGGGTGCTCGCCTATCCCGAACTCGTCGATTTGTTGCTGCCGGTCATCAAGGCCGATTTCACCCTGTGCACCGGCTACCGCCCCCGGCATGAACCTCGGTTGACCTGTCCGATTATCGGATTTGCGGGCGACCGCGACCAGATTATCCCGACCGAAACCATGCACGGCTGGGCCGATCTGACCCAGGGCGGCTTCAGCCTCACGGAAATTGAGGGCGATCATTTTTTGATCGAAACGGCCCCGCGCCCGATTTTGGCGGCGCTGGAAGCCTGCGCCGAGCAAGTCCTCGCCCGGTAACCCCGAATGCGCGCCCGCTATACCGCCCTGCGCGGTGCCGCTCTCCAGGCGCTTGCCGAAGGCGCGGTGCCGCTCGTGCTTCTGCCCATCGAAACCCCGCCCCCGGCGGAACAAGGCCTGACCGAAACCGAAGCGGCGCGGGCGGCGCGATTTCGACTGAGCGCTGACCGGTTGGCCTTCAGCCTGGGGCGGATGCTCGCGCGCTATCTGGTTTTCGGGGATGGCCGCCGCCCCGATATGGCGTTCGGCCCGCAGGGGAAGCCGTTTCTGCCGGATGGGATTGGTTTCAACCTCTCCCACAGCGGTGGGTATCTGGCGCTGGTCTTGGGGACCACGGTCGGCGTCGATATCGAAATCGGCCCGCGCGACGGGCGCTTTCACGATCTCCTGCCGCTGGTCGCCCATCCCGCCGAGCGCGTTTTTCTGGAGGCCGCTCCCCCCGAAGCCCAACGGGCGCTCTTCCTCCGCTGCTGGACGCGTAAGGAAGCCGCGTTGAAAGCCTGGGGGATTGGTCTCAGCGATGGCTTGACGGCCCTCGACACGCAGCTTGTCGCCCCCCTGCCCAGTCTGGACGGCACGCCGCCGCTGCGCCTGCACGACCTTCCCCTGTTTGGCGAAGGGGGGCTGGTCGGTGCGGTCGCGGCCCCGGTGACTGCCGGACCCCTTGCGCGGGTAACGCTTTAGACCGGTTGGGCGCATGCCGCGATTCCTTCCGCAATCCGCTGCACCGCCTCGCCGCCCATCAGGCCGTAATGGTCGGTGGGGAGAAGTGTTACCGTCTCCAACCGCCGCAGCAATGCTGCCCAACTACGGCGCTGGATATCGGGCGGCGTGAACGGCAGGTAGGCGTGGGCCTTCCCCGCGAGAACGAGATGGGCCGGGGTGGAAAGCAGCGGGCCTGGGCGATGGGCAATCATACTCTCCATATTCGCCCGGCAGCAGTCGGTGAGCCGGTCGAGATACTCGCCCAGATCGTCGGCGGACCCGCTGCCCCGATGGCTCAGCACCTCTTGCCGAAACAGGGTATCGATTTGATCGCCGCTGTAACTTTGCCAAGCCGCCCCCGCATCGGGCGCGGGTGGGTCGATCAAGGTCAGTCCCGCAAAGGGGCTCCCCTCGGCCTCGGCATGGGTGGCCATTGCGGCGGCAACCCAGGCGCCAAACGACCAGCCGATGAGGTAAACCCGATTGGCGGGGGCCGAAATCGCCGCTCGATACTGCGCCGCGCGGTCGGTGAGCGTAAGAGGCGGAAGCGTTGCCTCGGTCAAGCGCGGATCGGCGATGACCGATAGCGCCGCCGAGTGGGGCAGCGCTTGGGCGAGGGCGCGATAGGCTTGGACATCGCCGCCGACCGGATGAATCAACACATATTGGCGGTCGCCGCGCCCGCTGCGCCAAGGGTCGGCCCGAACCGCCCCGTCCCAACGGGCGGGCTCCGGCAGTTTTGGCAGGGCGAGGGCGATAACATCCGTCAAACTAGCGTCGGGGCCGATTTTGGAGAGGGCGAGGTGAATGCCGCAGCAACTCTCCAAATCGGCCAGCGCATCTAGAAGCGTTAGGGAATCTGCCCCAAGATCGGCTAGGGCCGTATCGGCGGGTAGGGGTTTGAGACCCAGGAGCCGCTCGAAACTTTCGCGCAGGCAGGTGGCGGGCGAGGTTTCGGCTGCCGCTGGGGCTGCGGCCGCACCTGCCGCCGTTACGTTGGCCCGGCGCGGCGCGTAGAAATAGGCCGCTTCCTCGGGTGCGACGGTCGAGATCAGCAGATGCGGCCCCGGTAGCGCGAGTGCTTGGCGGAACACCCAACGCCCCTCGGTCGCCGTTAGGCCAACCGCGCGATGGGCCTGATGGCGGGCGTCCGTCAGGCTGCCATTGGCCGCCATACCCTCATCGCGCCAAATATCCCACCCGAGGCTAAGACGCCGACAGTCGCGGGGCTCCGTGCGGAAAGCGTAACCGTCGAGAAGCGCATTGCTGGCGGCATAGTCGAACTGCCCAACGCCGCCGAATTCCGTCGCCATCGAACTGCAATAGACCAGAAACGCCGGCTTCAACCGTGCGGCCAGGGCTTCGGCAATCTCTGCCGCGCGCAGTTTTGCGGCATAGGCGGCGTGAACCCCGCCGCGCGGGCGGGTCTCCAGCACGGCCCCCGCGCCGATGCCGACTGCGTGCACGATGCCGCGTAGGGAGGGGAGCACCGGCAACAGTTTTTCGAGCGCCGCATCGACCGTTAGCGGCTGGGTCACGTCCAGCGCAAGTGCCGTCACGCGTGCGGCGGCATCGCGCAGACAATCGGGCACGCGCCCGGACCGGCTGACCAGAACCACCGACGTGGCGGGATCGCTCAGGATTTCCGCCGCGAGCGCCGCCCCAATCCCGCCCGTTCCGCCGAGAATGAGATGGTGTCCGGGCGCAAACACGGCCTCGAGAATGGGCAGGGCCTGCGGGGCCAATTCCCGCCGCCACAGCCGATGCGCGTGCACGGCCCAAGGGTTGGGCTCGAGTGTCTCGAAAAGCGGCGTTAGAAGGGCGGCGACGGCGGCTAAATCCGGCTCCGCGCAGTCCACCCATCGGCACGGCAGCCCATATTCTTGCTCGATCACCCGGCAGGCCGGACCAAGGGCGAGGGCGGCGGGGTGCGTCACCGGGCGCAACCCCGGCGCGGCCCCGTGGCTGGCGAGTCCCAGCCAGGCGGTCTTGCGGGCGGCCAAGGGCGCGGCGAGGCTTGCCGCTGTCTCCAGGAACTCCGTCCCAGGGTCACAGGCCAGGAGGACGAAAAGCGGCTCGCCGTCAGGGGCTTGCGCCAGGGCGTCGGTTAGGGCGTCGGTTAGGGCGTCGGGGGTTCCCCAGATCACCTGCTGCGCCCGTCCGGCGAAAGTGGCACGTTCCGCGTTGGTCGGCGTGCGGGGGGATAGGATGAGGAGGGTTCCCTCCAGGCGGCTTTCCGTCCGGTCGGTCGGCACCCAGACGGGTCGATGAAGCCAGCGGGCGGCCGCGCGCCGGGCGGGCGGCCCGGCCAGGGGCGGCAGAAGGCTGTAGGTGGCCCGGTCGAAAACGGGGGGCGGAAAGTCCCACGGCGCGGCGGTTGTCGGCGCGGAGAAACGCGCTCCCTGCTGCCAAGCCGCCGCCATTTCATCCGCCGTCAGCAGCGCGGGATCGGTAAGCCGGTCGGCGGGGGCGGTTTCGGTTGGCGTTCCTCGCGCGAGCGCAGCCAGCAGCGCTGGAAGCGTTTCGCCAACGGCTGCCACGCGCCACTTTTGGCCGGGATCGCCGCCGTGGAGATGGGCGAGAACCTCTGATAAGCGCGCGGGATGGTCCCGCAGGTACGCCGCGATGGCGGCGGCACGCGCGGCCAGGGCTGGGGCGCTATGGGCGCTTATCAACAGAACCGGCGCGATGGGGGCTTGAGCTGTTGCGCCCGCCATCGCCGCTTCCCGAAGGATGACATGGGCATTTGTGCCGCCGATGCCAAAACTGCTGACGGCGGCCCGGCGGGGTGCGGTCGCGGGCCAGGGGTGCACTTGATCGAGCAAGCGGAAGGGCGTGGCCGCCCAATCAATCGCCGGATTAGCCGGGTCCGCCCCCAAGGTGGGGGGCAGGGTTTGGAAGTGAAGCGCGAGGGTGGCGCGAATAACGCTCAACACGCCCGCCGCCGCGCCCAAATGGCCGATCTGGCTTTTCAGCGAACCAAGCGCACACCCGCCGGGGGCGGCCCCGCGAAAGGCTTTGCTAAGGGCCGCGATTTCGATGGGATCACCCAAGGCGGTTCCTGTGCCGTGGGCCTCGACATAGCCGATCGCTGCGCCCGTGAGCCCGGCCCGGCGCAGGCAGGCATCAATCACCGCCGCCTGCCCCTCGATGGACGGGGCGGCATAGCCCATCTTCTCCCGCCCATCATTATTGAGGGCCGAGGCTTCGAGAACCGCATAAATCCGATTGCCGTCGCGTTCGGCGGCGGCGAGGGGCTTCAGTACCAGCACCCCATAGCCGCTGCCGCCGATGGTTCCACTGGCGTTAGCGCCAAAGGCGCGGCACTGGCCGTCCTGCGAGAAAATATGATTGGGGCGATAGGTGTAACCGCCGCTCAAGCTGGGATCGATCAAAACGCCGCCGACCAGCATGGCATCGGCGTCCCCCTGCCGGAGCAGCCCCGCCGCGAGGTGCAGCCCGGCGAGCGAACTGCTGCACGCGGTCTGAACCGTTAGCGCCGGGCCGGTTAGATTAAGGTGATAGGCGATTTTGGTCGCCAGAAAATCCTTTTCATGGTGCAGGGCCATCTGAAACCCATCCGGCAGCGCGGCGGCGTCCGGCCCAGAAAGAAGGCTTTGGAAATAGGTGCTTTCGCCGCCGCTTGCAATCACCCCGATTCGGGCCGAGCCGACCGCCCCCGCGAGTCCCGCGTGCGCCAACGCTTCGACGCTGCCCATCAGCAAGTGCCGCTGCTGCGGGTCCATCAGCCGGGCTTCTTGCGGGCTGAGGCCGAAATAGCTGGGGTCGAATTCCATCATCCCCGCCATTTGCGCGCGGGCCCCGACGCGCGCCGGATCGTCGGGCGTGAACAGCTGAATGCCGCTACCGCCGTCGCGGATCATCGCCCAAAAGTCGGCGAGGGTTTCGGCCCCTGGGGCTTTTACGGCAAGCCCGATAATCGCCATCGGCGCGGCGGCGGTTAGCGGGATGCTGGGTGCGGCGGCGGGCGGCGGTACTTCCTCGGCCCCAAAGCGGGACGCGAGGCGGCGGGGCGTGGTGGCGGAGAAAAGATCGGCGATGCCGAGCGACCAGCCGAACTGCTTTCGGCAGGCGAGATGAAACCGCATCAGGCTGAGGCTACTCGCCCCCGCGTCGAAATAGGTTTGGTCGGGCCGGATCGGTAGCCCTAGGGTCGCCTCGAATAAGCTGCACAGCGCGGCTTCCAGCCCCGTTGCCTCCGCTTCCTGCGCGCCAGTTTGGGGTAGCAGGGTTTTTGCGCAATCGCCGAGGCCCTTCCGGTCGATCTTGCCGCTGGGGGCCATCGGCCAGGTTTCCACCTGCCAAAATTGGTCGATCCGCACGAAAGCGGGCACGCGCGGCACAAGATGGGCGGCAAGGGCGGCCCCGGTTACAGTAGCCCGGCACGCGATATAAGCCGTCAGCCGATCCGAGGCGCTTTTCTCGACAATCGCGGTCTCGACCGCCGGATGGGCCATTAACGCCGCTTCCACCTGCCCGAGTTCCAGCCGATGGCCGCTGAGCTTCACCTGCTCGTCGGTGCGACCATGATAATGCAGCAGGCCCTCGGTATCGACGCGGGCAAGGTCGCCCGTGCGGTAAAATAGGCCGCCCAGCGCGGGAAACGCCCCAAAGCGCTCGGCGTTAAGCTGCGGCGCATCAAGATAGCAGCGGTTGACCATCGGCCCGCCAATGAGCAAATGCCCGACCATGCCGGGGGGTAGCGGCAGATCGCTGTCATCGACGACCAGAAGCCGCGCGCCGGTGATCGGCGCGCCGATGGGCAGCCGCAGCGGCCACTCAGCCGCCGGGCCGGTTGCGGTATAAGCGCTGACAACATGGGTTTCGGTTGGCCCATAGTGGTTCATCAGGGCCGCGTTCGGAAGCTGCTCGAACCAGCCCCGAAGGGTTTCGGTGCAGAGAACCTGTTCCCCAGCAGAAATAACGGCGCGCAAATCGGGCAGGGCGATAGGATCGAGCGCCGCCGCTTCAGCAAGCAGTTGCACCGCCACATAGGGCATGTGAATCCGCTCGATTCGATGCTGGGCCAGCAGCCGCAAAAGCCCCGCCGCATCCTGGCGCAACCCGGCGGGCAGCGTATAGAAGCAGCCGCCCGTGCTGAGCGTGCCGAAAATCTCCTGAAAGGAGACATCGAAGGCAAGCTTTGAAAATTGCAGCGTGCGCGCGGGCTGCCCCAATCCCCCGGCCTGCCGGTGCCAGAGCAGAAGGCCGCTCAAAGTGGCGTCGGGAACGGTCGCGCCCTTCGGCGTGCCCGTGGAGCCCGAGGTGAAGAGCAGATACAACGGCCGATCCCCCGCCCGGCGAATCCGTTGGCGGGATAGAGCGACCGCTGCCGCTGGGAGCCGCAGGCAATCAACCGGAATCCTGATCGGTCCGAGCGCCGACAGGGAGGCTTCGGTCTCCGGTTGGTAGAGCAGTAGATCGGGCAGCGCCTGGGTTAGAATCTGGTCAAGAATCGCCGCCGGATAACTGGTGTCGAGCGGAACGATGGTCGCATTGAGTTTCGCCAGCGCCAGCAGGGCAACGATATGCTCCGCCCCGCCATCGGTATAAAGCGCCACCCGCGCTAGCCCGGCCCCATAGGTTGCCTGCAAATGGGCGGCGAGATGATCGGCCAGGGCCACTAGGCGCGCGTAGGAAAAAGTTTCGTCCGGCGTAACGAGGGCGAGGGCGTCCGGCGTGCGGTCGGCCTGAAGCTCAACCCAGTCGCACATCCGCTCGAACGGCAGAACGGGCGCGCGGGTTTTCGGCGGCAGCAGCCCGAGGCGGTAGGGGGCAATCAGCGCGGCGAGCGGTTGTTCGGGCGTGTTGAAAAGCTGGCGCAGCCCGGTTTCGAGCTGGTCGGCGAGGGCCTCTGTTTGCGCAGGCGAGAGATAGTCCGGCTGATATTCCCAAACGCAGGTTAGCCCCTCGGCAGTTGGGATAAGGGTCAGCGTTAGCGGGCATTTGCCATTCACCCGCGCGGGAAACGCCATATCGAGGGTGGCGGCTCCCAGGCGCAGGGCGGCGAAATCGGTATTTTCCAGAACAAACAGAAAATCGAACCCAGCCTCTGCCGCGTTATCGATTGCATCGCCATAGGCAACGTCCTGAAAAGCGAGATCGGCGCGCAGGGTTGCCGCTAACCGCTGCGCCTGCGCACCCAGAGGTTCCGCCAGGCGGATGTCCAGCGTGAGGGGAACGGTATTGGCGAGCATGCCGACGATCTCGGCGAACCCGTCGAGCGGGCGATTGGCTACCGGGGTTGCGAGGCGCGGGCGGCACAGGCCGGTAACGGCGACAATCGCCCAGGCAAAGGCCGGAGCCAGCGTTTCGAACAGCGTTACGCCGTGGGCGCGCCCATAGGCATCGACCGCGTGCCAAAGCTCGTTCGGCAGGTGCGTGGTCAGAATCACGGCCTCTCGGCCCGGCGCTGGGGTGCGGGCGGGCAAAGGCTCGCGCGGTTGGGCAAAGTGGCCCAGTGCGGCGGACTGCAAGTGCGCATAGGCCGGGCTGCCGTGCCAAACCCGCTGCCAGGCGGCGACATCAAGCGGCGACAGCGCGGGCGAAATCGGCTCTCGCACACCGCCGCAGGCTTCGGCGTAAAGCTGCGCGAGATCGCGGAAGATTACCGACAGCGACCAACCGTCGAGCACGCTGTGATGGGCGTGCAGCAGCAGAACGCCGTTTTCTGTATCGAACGGCATCCAATGAATTTGGAACAGGCTGGGGCGGTTGAGATCGAAGGGGGTTGCGAACAGCAGCGCCGCCAGCGCCTCCCACGTGTCGGCTCGCACTTGGCCGGGCGGATAGGCGTAGAAGGCGTGGGCCTCAGCCTCAATGACCTGCTCCAGCCCCTCCGGCCCGACAGCGAACCGTGCCCGCAGCCCTGGGTGTCGCGCCAAGACGCCGGCGACGGCCCCCGACAGCGCGTCCGGGTCGATTTCGCCGGACACGCGAAAGATGAACGGGGTATTATAGGCGGTACTGTCGGGGTCGCGCTGGTTCAGCAGCCAAAGGCGGGTTTGTTCTGCCGTCGCCGGGCCGCGCCGGGCGTCGTCCTGCCGCGCGGGCAGGGGTGGGTATAGTGGGGTGGAGGCCGTGGCCAAGCTTCCGGCCAAATGCGCGAAAGGTGCGCTCAAGATCGCGGCGATGGGCAGATCGGCCCCGAACTCCCGCTGAACGGCGAGACGAAACCGCAGGGCCAGCAGGGAATCGCCCCCACATTCCGTAAAGCGACTGCTTCCGGTTAACCCGGCTTGGCCAAGAATAGTCCCGGCGAGCGCGAGCAAGCGGGCGAGGGCAGTATTGTCCGCCTCAATCGGTGCTGGGGCGGGGGCATCGTCCCATGGGAGATCGAGGGTTTTCAGAAGTCGTGCCTGATCGATCTTACCGTTAGGGGTGAGCGGCAGGGCGTCCCATCGGTACAGCCGATGCGGGTGCATGTAGGCGGGCAGATGGGAAGAAAGATGCGCGCGCAGCAGGGCGGGCGTTGCGGTTGCATCGGTAACGAGAAAGGCGAGCAGCCGATGCTGGTCGGGCGCGTCGGGCGGGCGATGGGCACAGACATAGGCTTGGCGAACGGCGGGATGGGCGCTCAGGCAGGCTTCGATTTCCCCTGGCTCGACCCGGAAGCCCCGAATTTTAATCTGCCGGTCGGCCCGCCCGCGATAATCGAGCCCGCCATCGGCGCGCAGGCGCACAAGGTCGCCGGTGCGGTAATAGCGGCCTTGTCTGCCGTCCGGTTCGGTCAGCGTTACAAAGCGGTGCGCTGTTTCCTCGGGGCGGTTGCGATAGCCGTAAGCGACGCCGGTTCCGCCGATATAAAGCTCGGCAGTATCTCCCGCCGTTGCCGCGTCCATTGTCTCGGTCAACAGTCGAAGGCGCGTGTCGGGTAGCGCGGTGCCGATGGGCACTTGATCTTCCGCCCAATCGCGCGGGATCGGGAACCCAAGGGCGAAAGTGGTGGTTTCGGTCGGCCCGTAGACATTCACGATCTGGCAAGGGCTGGCTGGGTTGGCGGTATACCAAGCGCGGACGGCGGCGGCGTTTAAGGCTTCGCCGCCGATCAACAGACGGCGAACCCCGCGAAAGCAAGTCGGGTGCTGTTCGCCAATCATGTTGAACAGCGCGACGGTGAGGAAGAGGACCGAAATGCGCGCGGATTCCAGCCGCGCGGCAAAGCGGGCCGGATCGAGAATCTCGGCTTCGGCAATCACAACGCAGCAGGCCCCGGCCAACAGCGGCCCCCAGACGTCGAAGCTGAGCGCATCGAAGGCGGGATTCGAGACGAGGGCGATGCGATCCTCTGGGGTTAGCGGGCCATAGGCGGGGGCGCGGCGCAGCCGGTCGATCCCCGCTTCGCCCACTTCTACCCCCTTCGGGGTGCCGGTCGTGCCCGAGGTATAGAAGAGAAACGCGGGCGCTTGGCTGGGACGGCATGGCCAAACCGCGGGTAGGGCCGCGTCGCGGGCGAGGAGCGCATCGAGCGTGCCGCAAAAGCCGGGAACCAGCGCTGTTTTCGCGGTCGTATCATCCTGCGCCAAGAGGGCCGTACAGCCCGCATCGCGCAGAATGAAGGCCTGTCGGTCGGGCGGGCTTGCGGCATCGAGCGGCACTAGCGTTGCACCGGCCTTGAGACCGCCGAGCATCGCCGCGACCAAAGCGGCGGATCGGGGCAGACAGAGGGCGAGGGCGGCACCGGGCACGAGGCCAACCGCGATGAGAGCCGCCGCTATCCGGTCACTCCAAGCGTCGAGGGCGGCATAGCTTAGGCGGGCTTCCCCGTCCTCCACAGCCACGGCGGTGGGGTGCGCGGCGGCGCGGGCGCGAAGGGCCGCGACCAGCGAGAAAGGCGCTACGATGGTCATGTCTACGCCCCCACCAACTGCCGAACGGGGTGGGTGGTCGCCATCCGCAGCGCCTCCCGTTCCATCAGCCGGGCAACGCGGAAAATCTCCTCATTCTCCAGCATTTCCCAATGGTCGCCCTTCACGAGCTTGGTGAGATAGTCCCCACGGGTGCGCTCGCGCCAAAAGCGGCGCTGATCTTTGAGTTCGGCGCGGGTCAGGCCGCTGCGCGCCTGAACGAACACCAGCCGCCCCGGCAGATCGGGGAAATCATAGTCGCCGACCGTCAGCCGGTTATGATTGTAGACCTCGAAATAGCGCTGGATCTGACCATCATCGATGCCCGGATACATGCCGTTGAATTTCACCAGCTTGGCGCGGAATTCCGGCAGATCGACCGTGCTGATACTGCGGCGCAGGGCTTCGTCCATCGTCCCTTGGGTGTCGAGCAGGACCGTACTAACGTCGCGTTTGCCGCGCGCCGCCAAGCGCCGCGCCATATCGTAAGCGATGAGACCGCCGAAGGAGAGGCCGGTCAGAATCAAGGGCCCGTCGAGATGCTCGGCAATCAGGGTCAGATAGGTCTCGGCCATGGCCGTCACGGACGGCAACCGCGCTTCCCCCGGATTAAGCCCGGGTGATTGAATGCCATACACACCGAAGCTTTCCGGCAGCACTTTGGCGAGCGCGAGATAGCAGAAGGCCGTTCCCCCGGCGGGATGAATGCAAATCACCGTTGGCCCGCCCGAGCCCGCGCGCAGGCGGATCACCGGCGATTCCGGCCCCGGATCGCGCCCTCCGGCCCGCACCCAACCGCCGAGCGCCTCGATGGTCGGATGGCGCAAAATCTCCTTAATCGGCACGCGCACGCCAAAGGCCGCTTCGATGGCATGGGCCATTTTGATGGCCGCAATCGAACTGCCGCCGAGGGTAAAGAAATTATCCCGAATGCCAATGGCGGGGTGGAGCAGAATGGTCTTCCAAATGCCGTAGAGCGTTAATTCGATCTGATCGCGCGGGCTGGCCTGATTGACGACGACGGGCGCGGCCTCGGCTTGGGCCGCGAGCGCGCTACGGTCGATCTTGCCGTTCGGCATTAGGGGCAGTTGCGCAAGGGAGATCAGCCGATCCGGCACCATATAGACCGGCAACCGGTCCAACAGATGCTCGCGCAGTGCGTCGGCGGTCGCCGTTCCGGTGTAGAATAGGCTGAGGCGCGTCGCGCCGGGGCCAACCAGGGCAACCGCCGTTTCGACTAAGGGGTGCGCGGCGGATTGGGCTTCGATATCCCCCAATTCGATGCGGAAACCCCGCAGTTTGACCTGATGATCGCGCCGCCCGAGGAATTCAATCTGCCCATCGGCGCGGAAACGGCCCAGATCGCCGCTGCGGTAGACCGTCCCGCCGGGAACCTCCGGGTCAGGGTAAAACTGCGCGGCGGTGAGATCGGGACGCCCGAAATACCCAAGGCCGACCCCCGGCCCGGCAATATGGATTTCCCCCGCAACCCCAATGGGAACCGGCTGCCCGTCGCCGTTGAGAAGGCGGATGCGCATGCCGTCGATGGGCCGCCCGATGGGGATAGCGCCATCGGGGTCGGCGTCGTTCGGCGCGGTCCAGGCGATGCAATCCACGCTGGTTTCCGTCGGACCATAGACATTATGCACGCGCGCCTGGGGCAGAACCGCCCGGCACTGGGCGAGGAGGGCGGGCGTCAAAACCCCGCCGCCGCAGAAAATATGCCGTAGGCTGGTGCAAGCCGCCGCGTCCGGTATATCTAGGAAGGCTTGCAGAAGCGTTGGGACGAACTGAATCAGCGTAATCTTTTCCTGCCGTACGGTTTCGACCAGGGCAACCGGGTCGAAATGCGCGTCCGGCGCGGCGAGAACCAGGCTTGCGCCAGCGGTCAGCGGCCAGAAAAACTCCCAAATCGCTGCATCAAACCCGCAAGGGGTTTTTTGCAGCAGCCGGTCATTGGCCGTCAGCGGGAAGGCCCGGTTGCTCCAGGCGAGCAGATTGGTAAGCCCGCGATGGGGAAGGAGCGCCCCTTTCGGCGTGCCGGTAGAGCCGGAGGTATAGAGAAGATAGACGGCCTCCTCGGGTGCGGCGCTCTCCGGCAGCGGGGCGGACGGTAAATCGGCCCAGGCGGCGGACTGGGTGAGGTCGAGCGTCGGCCCGCTCGCGCTCTGACCCGGCCCGAGCAGGGTTAGGTCTGCCCGGCAGTCGGCCTCAATCTGCGCGCGGCGACCGGCGGGATAGCTTGGATCGAGCGGCACGAACGCGGCCCCGGCCTTCAGCACGGCCAGCAGGGCGAGGATTTGCTCAATGGATCGGTCAGCGAGCACGAGAACGCGCGCGCCCCGGCCGATTCTCAAGCGCTGAAGGTGCCGCGCCAGTTGGTTGGCCTGCGCATCGAGCGTGCGATAGGACCAGCGCCCGCCATTGAAAATCACCGCGTCGGCTTCGGGTGCGGCAAGCGCTTGCCGCTCGATCAGCCGATGGACGGGCGGAAGGTCTACCGCCGGGGCGCAGGGGCCGCCAAAACCGCGCAAGCGCGTCTCCTCGGCGGCGGTCAGAAGCGTTAGCCCTCGAACGGCGGCGGAAGGATGCGCCGCCATACCGATCAGCACTTGGCCGATATGGTCGATCAGTGCCCGCATTTGCGGTTCGCTGAAAAGATCGAGGGCATATTCGACCCCAAGCCGCAGCCCCTCCGGGGCTTCGAACACTTCGACCGTCAGATCGAGCTTCGCCGTCGCGCTGCTGGTATCGATGGCGTCGATGGTAAGGCCGGGGAGGGCAAGCCCGCCCCCGGGCGTGTTCTGGTAAATCATCATCACTTGGAACAGCGGCGCATAGCTGGCGTCGCGCGGCGGGTTGACGGCCTCCACCACCGCTTCGAACGGCAGATCCTGATGCGCCATCGCCGCTAAAAGCTGGGTTTGAACCCGCGCAATCAGGGCAAGGGCCGATACGTCGGGATCGACGGGGGTGCGAATCGCAATCGTATTGATGAAATGGCCGATGAGCCCTTCTAGCCCCTGCCGGGGGCGGTTGGCGAAGGGGGTGCCAATGCAGAAATCCTGCTGGCCGCTATAGCGCCAGAGCACCACCGCAAAAGCCGCCATGAGAACGGGAAAGGCGGTTACGCCCGCGCTCCGGCTCAGGGTTTTCAGCGCGGCTTGGGCCGCCTCCGGCAGCAGAGCGCTCACATGAGCGCCGCGATGGCTTTGCAGCGGCGGGCGCGGCACCTCGGTCGGTAGCGCGAGGACCGGCGGTACCCCCGCGAGAGCCTCCCGCCAATAGGCGCGCTGACGGTCCAACTCCGCCCCATTGCGGGTTTTCTGCTGCCAGCGGATATAATCAGCGTAACCCATCGGCAGGGGCGGCAAGGGGTCGGCCTCGCCCGCCGAGAAAGCGGCATAGAGCGCGCTCAATTCCCGGAAAAACACCCCAATCGACCAACCGTCGGCAATAATGTGATGAAGCGTGACCAGCCAAAGATGCTCGGTCGGTTGAAGCCGCAGCAGCCGCACGCGAATGAGCGGACCGCGCGCCAGATCGAAGGGGGTACGGGCTTCCTGCTCCGCCTCGGCCCGCGCAGTCGCCGCACGCTCGGCCTCAGGAAGCTCGGTGAGATCGGTCACCGGCAGCAGGTCGCCACAAACCGCATCTTCCTGGTAGACCGGCTCACCGGCGCGCAAGGGGAAGCGCGCGCGCAGCACGCGTTGCCGGTCAAGCAGTGTGGCCAAGCTTTGTCGCAGGGCTGGAAGGTCCAGCGTACCGGTCAAGCGCAGGGCAATCGGATTATTATAGAAAGGATTGCCCGGCGCGCTTTGGTCGAGCACCCAAAGCTGCCGCTGCGCGTAGGAGGGCGGCAGGGCGGTTTCGGCGGCTAACAGGGCAATTAGCGCCGCCTTATGGTCGCGCATCGCCGCCACAAGATCGGGGGTTAGCACGCCGCGCGGCGCTTTGCATTTCAGTGTGTCCCCCTCGACCGAAAGGCCGACGGAGAGGTCACGAAGCTGCTGGAGAAGCTGGTCAGCGGTCATAGCTCAATCTCCTCCAAGTCCGCGTCGGCGGCTGGAGCTACAAGGGGGGCGGGCGGGGGCGCGTCGGTACGCAGCCCCCCGACCATGGCGTAAATCGGCTGATGGGTCGGCCCGAGGTCGAACAAAGCGCCCAGCGCATCGGGCGCGACCGAGCCCATGCCGCACAGCCCGAGCCCGAGATCGGCGGCGACCATCGTGAGAAGCTGGGTCATCGACCCCGCCTCGATATGGCAGAAGTCCAGCGTCTTCTCGCCGTAGAGCGGTTCAATGGCGGCGCGTTCGGCGATGAAGAACAGCGCAAAGCCGCTGTCTTCGAAAACCGGGCGGTTGACGAAGAAATCATAGGCGTCGGCAGGCAGGCTTTTGCCCCGGCTGGTGGGAATCAGCCGATGGCGGGCCGGATCGTAATAATAGGCCCCACCCGGCAAACCAGCGACCCGCTCGGGCTTGGCGTAAAGATAGGTCTGGACCGGATAAAGCCCCCCGGCAGAGGCGTAATGATGCTTCGGGGCATCGACGACGGGATTGCGGGCAAGGCAGCCGAGTAGGCGCGCCAAGTCCTCGTAGGGAATCGGTGTCGGCTTGAAAGCCCGGACCGAGCGGTACGCGGCGTAGCGGTCGAACGCTGGCGGCGGTAGGTCCAGCGTCTCGGCCATCCCCGCGAACCGGCGCAGGCCGAGCGCTTTGTCTTTGAACGCCGCGCGGTCGGCGGGATCGTCGAGCGGGGCGAGCGCTTCGGCAGCGGTGGGGGCCGGGGGCGGCGGGGGATTGGCTTCCCGGAACAGCCGCAGCAATTCCTGCACCGTGGGTTTTGCCATCAGGGCTGCGAGCGGGGGGCGGAACCCGGTTTGCGTTGCCAGCGCATTGACGATGCGCACAATGTCGATGGAGGTCGCGCCGAGGGTCAGCAGATTATCGGCAGGGGCCACCGACGGCAACTTTAGCACCCCGGCGATAAGCCCAAGAATGCCGCTTTCCGCCGGGGTGAGCGGGCGGGACTCGGCCTCTGCCACTGCGGCCTGGGGCGAGGGCAGCCGGTTCCGGTCGATTTTTCCGTTCGGGGAAATCGGCAGGGCGTCCAGAATGCCGAGGCTGCTCGGCACCATATAGGCGGGCAGGCTCTGGCGCAGGTGAGCCAGCAGCGCATCGGCCTCGACCGGGCGGTGCAGCACGACGTAGGCGGCGAGGCGTTTTTCCGCCTGGGCATCGCCCCAAATCCGCGCGACGGCGGCTTTAACCTCGGGGTGCCGCTCCAGGGTCGATTCGATTTCGCCCAATTCGATGCGATAACCCTGGACTTTAACCTGCGTGTCGATCCGCCCCAGGAATTCGATCACGCCATCGGGCCGCCGCCGTCCAAGGTCGCCGGTGCGGTAGAGCCGCTCCCCGGTGTGCGGATGGGGGAAGAAGCGGGCGGCTGATTGTGCGTCGTCGCGCCAGTAGCCGCGCGCCAGCCCGGCCCCCGCGATAAATAATTCCCCCGGCACCCAGTCGGGCCGCTGGTTCAGGCCCTCATCCAGCACATAAAAGCGCTGATGGGTCAGCGCCCGGCCATAGGGAATGGAGCGCCACGCGGGATCGACGGAACCGATAGGGTAAAGGATCGACCAGATCGAGGCTTCCGTTGCGCCGCCCAGGCTGTAGAGCGCGGCACCGGGCGCGAGGGCGCGCAGGCGGTCCGGGAGGGTCACGGGAATCCAGTCGCCCGACATCATCACCACCCGCAGGCCGCGCAGGGCCGCAGTGCCGACGCCTTCGGCATATTCGGTGAGCAGCGACGCAAGGGCGGGAGCGGAGTTCCACACCGTTACGCCCTGCTGCTGGATGATCTCTACCCAGCGCGCCGGATCGCGCGCGCTGGCGGGGGAGAGCGGCACAATCGCCCCCCCGGCGGCCAGGGTTCCGAAAATATCGAAAACGGACAGATCGAAACTAAGGGCCGAGACCGCTAAGACCCGATCCGACGCCGTTATGCCAAAGCGGGCGTTGATATCGAGAAGCGTCGTCACCGCGCCCGCGTGATCGATCATCACGCCCTTCGGAACCCCGGTCGATCCCGAGGTAAAAATAACATAGGCGAGGTCGGTTTCCGGGTGGGGGAAGGGCGTGAGAACCGCCGACCCATCGGGGGTAAGCCGATCTACCGCAATTCGGGTCAGGGTGGGATCGGTAATCTTATCGCGCGCCGCCGACCAGGATTGATACAGCACGATCCGGCAATCGGTTTGGGCGAGGATATAGCGCAGGCGCTCCTCGGGCAGATCCGGGTCCAGCGGCAGATAGGCGGCCCCCGAATAGAGAATCCCCAAAGCGGCGAGGGTTTGCTCCCAGCCCGGCTGCATCAGAATGGCGACGAGCGTTCCCGGCTGGGCTCCCGACTGCTGGAGGAGTGCCCCGAGATGGGTCGCGCGGTCCCGCAAACCCGCGTAAGTGATCGCTCCGGTCTCTAGCAGGATCGCGGGCGCATCGGGCGTGCGGTTGGCGCTGCGCTCGAACAGGCGATGGAGCAGGTCGCGTTCCGGCTCGGTCGGCGGCGGCAGGGGCGGCAGGGTGGCGAGGCTTGGCAGCAGGCCGACGGCGGCTTTTTCCCAGGCCTCGGGTGCGGACAATTGATCCAGCAGGCGGCAGTAGGCCGCGAACATCGCCTCGGTCAGCCCATCGGGGAACAGGGCATCGATGGAATCCCAGTTGAACTCCAAGACCCCATTGATTTCGAGAATCGTATGATCGATCCAAACCTGCGGGGTTTGCGTGATGGTATGGACCGGCTCGGCCCCCAGCGCCTCGGTAAGGCTAATGTCTGCGCCGCCCGGCCCCATCTCGATCAAAGTGCTGTTGAAAACGATGGGCAGCGCCGTTTGCTGCTCGCCGCGCACGCGGGCCAGTTCGCGCACAACCCGCACGCCGCTGACGGCGGCATGATCCATATCGCGCCAAAGCTGGGCTTGCAGGGCGCGGGCATTGCTGCGGAAACTCTGATCGCTGCGGTAATCGACCTCCAGCAGTACAATGGAGGTGAAATCTCCCATGATTCCGCCCACGTCCGGGTGTAGCGGCAGGCGGTTGAACAGGGGCAGCGTGAGCGTGAAGCGCGGCGCGCGGCTCCACAGCGCCAGCACTTGCGCATAGGCGGTGAGGAGCAGAACCGATGCCGTGACCCCTTGCCGCTTAGCCTGATCTTTCAAGGCCGACCAAGTGGCGGCGGGAATTTGCCGGTCGCGGCGGGTGAAAGTCGGCACCGTAATCGTTTCCGGCGCGCGGGCGAGCGGCAGATCGGGCGCGGGCGGCAGATGGGCGAGTCTTTCCTGCCAATAACGCAGCGCCCGCCGATAGGCCGGACCCGCGCGCAGCCCCTGTTCGGCCAGCACGTAATCGCGGAACGTCAGGCCAAGCGGCGGCAGCGGCGCATCGGGTTGCGTGTAGAAATGCACAAGCTCATGGGCCAGAATTTGCGTACTGGCGGCATCGACGATGAGCGCATCCAGGCTGATATGCAGATGCGCGTGCCCCGATGGCAGTAGGGAGACGCGGAACTCGAACAAGGGCCAGCGGGCCGCATCGAGCATTTGATGGGACATGCGGGCGCGCGTTTCGCGCAAGGCCGTTTCGGCGGCGTCAGCGTCGAGCGCGCGGAAATCATCGACCGGCAGGCGATAGGGCGGCAGGTCCGCGAGAACCTGCTGAGTCCCGTCGCTGCGGAAAATGGTTTTCAGACCATCGTGACGGTCAATGAGCCGTTGGAGCGCGGTTTCAAAGCGCGCCGGATCGAAGTTCGAAAGGCGGATTTCGTCATAGGCATGGGCGCTCACGCCGCCCAGCGCCAAACCATCGGCCCGGCCTACCCAATAGGCTTCTTGAATATCCGTAAGGGGGAAGGGGATAAAACGGTCCGCCGGGGCGGGCGTGATGACCGTCAGTATTGCGGCTTCGTCGGCAACGGCGCTTGCTGCCGCAAGCTTCGTGGCCAATTGCGCGACGGTCGGGTTCTCGAACAGGGCCGACAGCGACAGATGGGTTTTTAGCGTCTGATTGATGGCGTGGATCAAGCGGGTCGCCAGCAGTGAATGGCCGCCGAGATCAAAGAAATTATCGTCCCGCCCAACGCGCGGCAGTTTTAGGATTGTGGCCCAGATCGGTGCCAGCGCCTGTTCCTCTGGCGTTGCGGGCGCGCGATAGGTTTCGGCGGTGGGGGCTTGCGGCGCGGGCAGGGCGCGGCGGTCGAGCTTGCCGTTGGGGGTGAGTGGAAGCTGGGGCAGCGCGACCCAGTGGCTCGGGAGCATATAGTCGGGAAGCCGGGCGGCGAGCGCCGGGCGGAGGCGCGCGGGGTCGGCTGGGCCGACGAGATAGGCGACGAGCTGGCGCGTGCCGTCTCCCGCGTCGCGCAGCACAGTGGCGGCATCGGCCACGCTGGGTAAGGCCCGCAGCGCTGCCTCGATATCGCCGGTCTCGATGCGGAACCCGCGCCATTTAACCTGCTGATCGCCCCGGCCGAGGAACTCGATCCCGCCATCGGCGCGATAGCGACCCAGATCGCCGGACCGGTACAAGTGCCCCGGCCCGAACGGATTGGCGATGAAGCGTTCCGCCGTTAGGGCGGGTTGGCCGTAGTAGCCGAGCGCAACCCCCGCGCCGCCGATGTAAATTTCCCCGACCCCGCCGACCGGCACCGGCGTTAGGGTTTCGGTCAGCAGATAGGTTTGCGCGAAATCGACCGGTCGGCCAATCGGTGGATGAACCGGCCACGCGTCGGCCTCGGCCAGATCCAGCCGGTGCTGGGTCGCCACATGGGTTTCGGTTGGGCCGTACTGATTGTAGAAATAGCGCCCGCCAAGGCCGCGCAGAAAGGCGCGCAGCGCGTCTGAAACCTGAACGGCTTCCCCGGCGGTAATCACTTCACACGCAGAACCGGATGCGGCGGGACGCTCAAGCCCCAGGGCCGCCATTTGGCTGAGAACCGCGAAGGGCAGAAAGGCCCGTTCAATCCCTTCCGCCACGATGAACGGCCCCAGCGCTGCCAGATCGCGCCGGGTCTCGTTCGGTATTAATACGAGGGTTGCCCCCGTGCAGAGGGTGGTGACGATTTCTTGGAAGGCGACATCGAAGTTCAGTGAGGCAAACTGAAGCACGCGCCGGGGGGCGGGCGTCGTTTGCGCCGCCTGCCAATCGACAAGATGGCTCAACAGCCGATGGCTTTGTGCAACGCCCTTCGGGGTGCCCGTCGAGCCCGACGTATAGAGCAGATAGGCCAGCCCCTCCGACGTAAGCGCCACAGCGGGCGCGCTCTCGGGCAGCGCGGCGGGCGGGAGCGCGTCGAGGCAGAGCCGGGGCACGGTGGGCGGAAGCCGTTCGGCGAGGACGGTTTCGGTCAGAATCAGCGGCGGCTGGGCCTCGCCCACCATCACCGCCAGCCGGGCCGCCGGATAGTCGGGATCGAGCGGCAGGCAGGCCCCGCCCGCTTTGAGAACCGCCAGAACGGCGACCACCATCGAAAACCCGCGCGGCAGGCACAGGCCGACCGGCGCGCCGGGGCGCAGATTGGCGGCGATTAGGCGATGCGCCAGCCGATTGGCCTCGGTCTCCAAGCGCCCATAGGACATGTCTTCGCCCTGAAAGCGCAGCGCCGGGGCCGCCGGGGTTTCCGCCGCGCGGGCGGTGAGGCGGTCGGGCACCGATATAAACGCCCGCGGCGTCGGGGGCGGGTTCCAGGCGGTTAAAATCTGGGAACGGTCCCGTACGCCCAAAAGATCGAGCGATGCCAAGGCGGTTTCCGGGCTTTCGGCAAGTTGGCGGAGCGCCCGCTGAAAATAGCGCTCGAACCGCTGGGCGGTCGCGGCTGCGAAAAGGGCGGCTGCAAATTCCAGCCCGCCGACCAAGCGCCCGCCCTCTTCGCGCAGCGTCAGCAGCAGGTCGAACTTGGCGCTGTGATGGGGAAGGGCGAGGGGGGTAACGGTGAGCCCTGGCAGGGGCAGGCTGGCGCTGCCCTCATCCTCCCAGGTCAGCATCGTTTGGAAAATCGGCGTATGGCTCAAGCTGCGCGGCGGGTTCACTTGCTCGACGATTGTACCGAAGGGCAGGGCTTGATGCTCCTGGGCCGCAAGAACCGTGGCGCGGGTCTGGCGTAGCAGGTCGAGCAGGCTTGTCGCCTCGGCCAGATCGAACCGCAGCGCGAGGGTATTGACGAAAAAGCCAATCACCCCCTCAAGCTCGGCCTGGGGACGGTTGGCGGTCGGCGCGCCGATCACGAGGGTTTCTTGACCGGACAATCGCCCCAGAACCGCCGCCCAGGCGGTCAGCAGCGCCATGAACAGGCTGGTTTCGGTGCGATGGGTGAGGGTCTTGAGGGCGGTGAGCGTTTCCGCCGGAACCTCGAAGCGGATCAATCCGCCCTTAAAATCCTGCTTCGCCGGGCGGGGGGCGTCGGTCGGAAGTGTCAGCAGCGGCGGTACCTCGGCCAAGCGGGCGCGCCAATAGGCGGCGTCATCCGCCAGCGCCTCAACGGTGAGATGGGTCTGCTGCCAGACGGTAACATCGGCGGGCTGAAGCGCCAGCGGCGGCAGCGGGTCTGGCTGCTCTTCGGTAAAGGCGCGGTAGAGGTCCGCCAACTCGCGGGCAAAAACGCCCATCGACCAGCCGTCCGAAATGGCATGGTGCAGGGTCAGCAGCAGCCAGTGGGACTCAGCCCCCCGCGTCAGCAGCAGGCCGCGCGCTAGCGGCGCATTCGTCAGATCAAAGGCGCGGGCGGCGTCGGCAGCCAAGCGCGCGCGGCACTCGGTTTCGGTGAGACCCTCGGCAGGGTCGCAGGTCAGCGGAAAGCCTAGGCCGGGCGGCAGAATATCCTGATGGGGCACCCCATCGATCTCGATGAACCGGGTCCGCAACGCCTCGTGACGATCGGCGATCCGGTCGAGCGCGCGGGCGAGGGCCGGGCGGTTCAGCGGCCCCTCGATAGCAAGGGCGAGCGGCATATTGTAGGTGGCCTCGCCGCCATCAAGCCGGGCGAGAAACCACAGCCGCGCTTGCGCCGCCGAGAGCGAAATCGGCCTGTCGCGCCGGGCGGGTTCAATCGGCGGTAAGGCGGGGCGGCTTGCGGCGGCGATCCGTTCCGCAAGGTCGGCAAGCCGGGGCGCTTCAAAAATAATTGCGGGCGATAGGCTAATGCTGAACTGCTGGCCGATTTCCGCCGCAAGCCGCACCGCGAGCAGGGAGTGACCGCCGCTTTCAAAAAAATGATCTTGGCGGCCGATGGGGGCGCGGTTGAGCAGCTTGGCCCAAAGCGCCGCTAAGTCGGTTTCGATGGGGCCTTCGGGGAGGACGAACGGCGTGCCCTGGCGGGGAAGCACCGTGGGGGCGGGCAAGGCGGCGCGGTCGATCTTGCCGTTGGGAGTGAGTGGGAAGCGGTCTACGATCACGAACCCCGCCGGAATCATCGCCTCCGGCAGATGCGCCGCCAAGGCTGGAGCCAAGGTTGCTGGATCAAGGGCCGGATCGGTCGTCCGGAGATAGGCAATAAGCTGGGGCGCATCCGGCCCGCCTTGGGCGAAGACGAGGCTTTCGGCCACGCCGGGGCAGCCGTTCAGCACCGCCTCAATTTCCCCAAGTTCGACCCGCTGCCCGCGAATCTTGACCTGGGAATCAGCCCGGCCCAGGAACTCCATCCCCGCAGGGGTGGCGCGCGCCAAATCGCCGGACCGATAAAAGCGGCCTTGGGGCAGGGTGACGAAGCGCTCCGCCGTCAGGTCATCGCGCCGCCAATAGCCGCGCGCCACCCCCGCCCCGCCGAGGTAGAGCTCGCCTGCAACCCCCATCGGCACCGGCTGGCCCGCGCGGTCGAGAATAAGCGCGCTGGTATTCGGCAGCGGTACCCCAATCGGCAGGGCTGCGAGGGCACTCAGATCGGCGGGGAGCGTAAAGCCGCAACTATCGATCGTCGCTTCGGTGACGCCATAGGCATGGACGATGCGCACCGCTGGCCCCGTCAGAGCACGCAGGCGGCGGGCACTGGCGAGCGACCAGCGGTCCGATCCGCAGAAAACCGTCTCTAAAAAGCCCAAGTTGCCGCCGTGCCGCTCCAGGTGCAGCATGAGCGTATCGAGCAGGGCCGGAACGAAATCGGCGTAGGCCACATTTTCGCGGCGCATCAGCGCATAAAGGGCGGGGGGATCGAGCAGAGGATCCCGGTCGCAGAGAATAAGACTGCCGCCGCTGGTCAGCGCGCGGACCCAGTCGGCGGTAAAAACGTCGAAGGCGAACCCGGCCATCTGGAGCCAGGATTTCGGGACAAACCCGTCGCGCTGCGTCCACGCGGTGCTCAACGCGAGAAGCTGGCCGTGTTCGACCATCACCCCCTTCGGTGTGCCGGTGGAGCCGGAAGTATAGAGAAGATAGGCAAGGCTCTGCCGGTTCAGGCCGCGCGCCGCCCCATCGGGGTTCCTCTCGGGCTCCGATCCTTCTTCGGGTCCGACGATGGGAATATCGGTTTCGCCCAACAGTGCGAGGCTCTCTGGCGTCCCGATCAGGCACGTCGGCGCGCTATCGGTGAGCAGGAAGCGCAGCCGCGCGGGCGGGTAGGCGGGATCGAGCGGCACGAACGCGCCGCCCGCTTTCAAAACCGCCAGAACGGCGGCGATCCGGGTTGGCCCCGGCGGTAAGCAAAGCCCGACCCGCGCCTCGGCCCCGACGCCTGCGGCCATCAGCCGATAAGCCAACCGATTGGCGGCGCGGTTCAGCCGCGCATAGCTCCAGCGCTCCTCGCGCCAAACCAGGGCGAGGGCCTCAGGTGTTTGGGCGGCGTGCCGTTCGAAAAGCTGATGAACCCCCCAAATCCCCTCGGGGAGGGGGGCGATAGGGCCTTGCCCGTCCGCCCAGGCCTGCGCGGTCTCCGGCGCGCTCAGCAGTGGAACGGCACCCACGAGGGCTTCGGGTTGATCGACCAGCGCGCGGAGGCTTTGGACAAAGGCCGCGTGGAAGCGTCGGATCGTCGTGGGATCGAAGAGGGCGGTCGCATATTCAATCCCGCCCGTGATGGCGCCGGTCGGGGTTTCCGCCAACTCCAGCGTCAGATCATATTTCGCCACACTCATCGCTGGCGGCAGGATTTCCGCCGTAAGCCCGGCGAGGCTTACGGCGGGCCGCTCGGCGCTCTGCCAGGAAATCATCGTTTGAAACAGCGGCGGATAGGCCAGGCTGCGCGGCGGATTGAGCCGTTCGATCACCTGTTCGAACGGCACCTCCTGATGGTCCTGGGCATCGAGAAGCAAATCGCGCGTTTGCTGCAAAACCTCGCTTAGGGTCGCGGTTTCGCTAATCGGGAGGCGCAGCGCCAGGGTATTGGCGAAAAAGCCGATCAGCTCCTCGACCTCGCTGCGCGTCCGGTTCGCCACGGGCATGCCGACGACGGGCCGCTCCTGGCCCGAAAACCGGTGCAGCACCAGCCCCCATGCCGTGAGAAGGACGGAAAAGATCGTTCCGCCGATGCGGCGGCTGAGGGCCTTTAGATCGGCGGTCAGGGCCGTGTCCAGGTTGAACGGTTCCCACGCCCCGGCGAAACTTTGCATCGGCGGGCGGGGGCGGTCGGTTGCGAGATCGAGCCGGTCGGGCGCTCCCTTCAGCAGGCTTTCCCAGAAGGCCATTTGCCGCTCGAAACGCGGTTCTTGCCGTTGGTTGCGCTGCCAAGCGGCGAAATCGGCGTAGGCGATGGGCAGGGTGGGAAGATCGGGCGTGCCCCCCGCAAGCAGCGCCCCATAGGCCGCCCCCAACTCCCGAACCAGAATAGCGGTGGACCAGCCATCGGTGGCGATATGATGGAGGGTGAGGACTAAATGATGATCCTCCGGCCCGGTTTTAAACAGCCGCGCCCGCAGCATCGGCCCGGCGGCAAGATCGAAGGGGGCATCGATTTCCGACCGAAGCGCGGCGGTTAGCGCCCCCGCATCGGTCAGCTCGGTCATGGGTAGCGGAACCGGGTGGCCCGGCGGGGCGATGCGTAGAACCGGCTGCCCGGTTTCTGCGGCAAAGCGCGCCCGCAACGGCTCGTGCCGGTCCACGATTACGCTGAGCGCGCGGGCGAGTGCCTCCCGGTCCAGCCGCCCGCTCAGTTTGACGATCAGCGGCAGATGATAAGCGTCCCCGGCCCCGTCCAACTGCGTCAAAAACCAAAGCCGTTCTTGTGCAAACGACAGGGACGCTTCCTCGCCCCCGCGCGGAAGCGGGCGCAGGCCCGGGGCTTTCCGGCGCGCCAAAAAATCGGCAGGGGTCATTTGGGCGGCGGCTTTGGGGGGAAGCGACATCGTCAATCCTCAGAAAATTCTTAGACCGCGTCCGAAAAATCGGCGCTGGCAAACAGGAAGGCGGTAAGGCCGCCGACCGTGGGATGGTCGAACAGATCCCGCAGCCGCAGATCGACCCCCAGCAGGTCGCGCAGGCGGACGAGAATGCGCGTTGCCAGCAGGGAGTGACCGCCGAGATCAAAGAAGGAATCGGTCAGTCCGACCGTCTCCACGCCCAAGACTTCCGCCCAAATCGCCGCGATGGCTTGCTCGATGGGCGTTTCCGGCGGCACGTATGCTTTACGCTCCATCCCCCCCGCCTCGGGCATGGGCAAGGCCGTTCGGTCGATTTTGCCGTTCGGGGTAAGGGGAAGCGCGGGAAGCTGTTGGATCAGGTTTGGCCGCATGTAGGGCGGCAGCGTTTCCGCTAGAAAACTCTGAAGCGCCGGAACAGAAACCGGCTCCGGGCCAGCGATTGTGGCGACGAGGCGCGGCTCGCCAAAGGCATCGGGCAGCAGACGGACGGCGGCCGCTCGAACGCCCGGAAAGGCGGCCAATCGCGCTTCGATTTCCCCAAGCTCCAGCCGGAATCCGCGCAGTTTGACCTGAAAATCCTGGCGGCCCAGAAACTCCCACGCGCCATCCGGGCGCACCCGCGCGAGATCGCCGGTCAGATAGAAGCGCTCGGTTGGGTGAAGCGGATCGGGACGAAAGCGCTCCTCCGTCAAGTCCGGGCGATTAAGGTAGCCGCGCGCTATCCCGTGCCCGCCGATGGCAATTTCGCCCACGGCCCCCGGCGGGACCGGGTTTCCGGCTGGATCGAGCAGATAGGCGCGCGTTCCGGTAATCGGCAGACCAATCGGCACGGGCGTTTCTTCGACCGTGCAGGCGTAGCAGAAGGACCAGATGGTCGTTTCGGTCGGCCCGTAGAGATTGAACAGACGCGCCATCGGCAGGCGATTGTGCACCAAGCGAATCAGGGCCGGGGGCATGGCCTCGCCACCACACAGCAGGGCGCGCAGGCTACGGCAGGCGAGCGCCTCCGGCTCCTCCAGCAACAGCCGCAGGGCGGTGGGCACCATTTGCGCCACGGTCACGCGCTGGCTCTGGATCACGCCGGGAAGAATGCCGGGGGCGCTATAGTCCTGCGGCGCAACGATCAGCGTCGCCCCCACCAGCAGTGGCGCGACGATTTCCAGAACCGAAATATCGAAGCTCACCGAGGTGACGGTCAGGCACCGGTCTTCAGGCCGCAACCCGAAGCGCTGGATGGCCCAATCGAGCAGGGCGAGCACGCCGCGCTGGGGAACCATCACGCCCTTGGGCAGGCCGGTCGAGCCGGATGTATAGATCACATAGGCCAAATCCTCCGGCGCGGCGGGGCGCGCGGGCGGCGGTGCATCGAGCAGGCCCTCGGTATCGGGATCGTCGAGCCAGAGGATCGGCAGCGTCCCCCCGGCGTCGCGTACCGCCGCTGTTACAGCGGCGGCGGCAGGGCGATGACTGAGTACGACGACCGGGGCCGAATCGCGCAGGCAGTGGGCGAGGCGGGCGGCGGGATACTCGGGGTCGAGCGGCACATAGGCCCCGCCCGCTTTCCAAACCGCGAGGAGGGCGACGATCACATCGCACCCGCGCCCGAAGCTGAGGGCGACTCGCTGGTCGGGGCCGACGCCGAGGCCAATCAGGCGTTGGGCCAGCCGGTCGGCCTTGGCGTGCAGGGCGGCGTAGGTCAAGCTGCCATCGGGCGCGATAATGGCGGTCCGCTCCGCCGCGCTGAGCGCCGTTGCCGCCAATCGGTCCGCGAGCGTATCGGCGGGCGGCGCAGCGATGGGTTCCCCGCGCAGTTGGTTCCACAGGGGCGGCGGCAGGCAGTCCAGCGCGGCAATGGGCCGCTCCGGCTCGGTTAGCAGCGCGTCGGTGAGGGCGTTGAGCGCGGCCCAGGCCATGCTGGTAAACAGTTCGGGGGCAATGGGGGCGCGCAGATGCGTGGTTAGGCGCAGATCGTCGCCGAAATCATCGACGGCGAGCATCAGCGGATAATGGGAGCGCTCCTCCCCACCGAAGTCGGTCAAGCCGGGCAGGGCGAGCGCCGCGTCGTCGGCCAGGCGGCGGGCGTGCCGATAGTTGAGCAGCGCCGCATACAGCGGGGCGGGCGAGGGAATACCGCTCATTTGCTGCGCCACGACCGGCGCGGTATGCTCGAAGCGCAACAGGGCCGAAAGACGGCGATGGGCTTCGGCGGCGGCTTCGGCGCAACTGCCTGCCCGCGTCTCAAGCCGCAGCGGGAGCGTATTGATGAACGGCCCCAGGCTGTGATCGCTCCCCGCCTCGCCTCCCAACCGCCCGAAAAGGACGGTTCCGAAGACCGCAGGCGCGGTCGGCCCGCTGCACCGGGCGAGCGCAGAGGCGAAAGCGCAATGCACGAGGCTGGCAACGGTGAGCCGATGGGCCTGGGCGGCGGCACGCAGACGGGCCGTCGCGGGGCCTCCCAACCATTGCCGGTCCATCCGCACGGTACTGCCGTCGCTATGATGATCGTGCAAACCGAAAGGCGCAGCGGTTTCGGTAACATCCGCCAGCATGGTTTTGAAAAAGGCGCGCGCGTCGGGCGTATCGGCGTTGCGCTGGGCGCGGTAGACGAAATTGCGAAAGGGCACCGCAGGCGGCAGCAGGCTTGCCTGCCCAGTTGCCAGCGCCGCGATTTCGGCCTTGAGCTGCTTTAGTGAGGTATTATCGTCAATCGCGTGATGGAAGGTCTTTAGGACTAGCCAACGCCCCTCACTTTCCTGCGCCCGGAACAAACGTACCAGGGGCGGGCGGCGTAAATCGAACGTCAGGCTCGGCGGGTTCACGGCGGCAATCAAGGCGGCGACCGGATCGTTGCTGGGCGGCAAGGTGAGGTCGGTAACGGGCAGGTCGGCCCTGCGATAGACGATCTGAACCGGCTGGCGCAGCCCCTCCCAGCTTAGGCCCGTGCGCAGAATATCGTGGCGGGCAATCGCCGCCTGGAAGCCCCGGCAATAGGCATCGAGCGCCGCGCGGCTATCGAACCGCATCACCGTCCACAGCAAATAGGGGTCGCTGCCGGGGGTTAGCAGGTGGTGGTAGAGAATGCCTTCCTGAAACGGGGTTAGCGGGTAAATATCCTGAAGGGCGGCAAGCCCTCCCGGCGTCTCAGCCACAATCCGATCTAAATCGGCTTGTGGCAGCGTGACCAGCGGCAGAAGCTCCGGCGTGAGGCGCGGCGTGTCGGGGGTAAGCCGGTTTGGCGGCACGCTTTCAACCGGCTCGGCGGTGTCGAGAACCGCCGCCAGCCGGGTGGGTGTTGAGTGGCTGAAGAGGCGGCGCACGTCCAGCGGCAAACCCGCCTGACGCAGCTTTGCCGCCACCCGCATGGCTAACAGCGAGTGCCCGCCCAGGGCGAAAAAATCATCGTGCCGCCCAATTGGCCCGCGCCCGAGACTCTCGGCCCAAATCGCGGCGATCTGGCGTTCGATCTCGGTTGCCGGGGCTTCGTAGGCGGCTTCCGTTGCGGCAGGGTCCGGCGCGGGCAGGGCGTTTCGGTCCAACTTACCGTTAGCGGTTAAGGGAAAGGCCGCCAGAGTGACGAAGGCGGCGGGGATCATGTAATCCGGCAGGCTTTCGGCCAGTGCGGCCCTCAGGTCCGGCGCGGCGAGCGGGCCAGAAGCCTTACAATAGGCCACCAACCGCGGGTCGCCGGGTTGATCTTCGCGCGCCATTACCAGCGCGTCTTGAACGCCGGGATACTGCTTCAGCTTGGCTTCGATTTCGCCGAGTTCGATGCGGAACCCCCGGATTTTCACCTGAAAATCGTTCCGCCCCAGATAGTCGATACTGCCATCGGCATTCCGGCGGGCCAAATCGCCGGAGCGGTAGAGCCGTTCGCCAGGAACAAACGGGCTGGGCAGGAAGCGTTCGGCGGTTAACTGCGGGCGGTTCAAATAGCCGCGCGCCACTCCAGCACCGCCGACATAGAGTTCGCCCGGCGCGCCCAAGGGGGCAGGATGCCCCGCTTGGTCGAGTACGTAGAGCCGAAGATCGGGAATCTTAATCCCAATCGGGCTGCCGCTGGCGGGGGGACGCTGGCATTCTTCGGCGCGGAGGGGCCGATAGGTGACATGCACCGTCGTTTCGGTAATGCCGTACATATTGACGAGCTGAACCGCCTGATTGCGCGGGTCGGCGTACCAGGGCTGAAGGCGGGTCACATCGAGCGCTTCGCCGCCGAAGATTACCGTGCGCAACTGGTGCCGCGCCGGGCTTTCCGCCTGGGCCATCATCAGGGCCAGAAAGGCGCTCGGCGTTTGGTTCAGCACCGTCACGCCCGCGCGGCAGAGGGTATCGTAAAAGACCTCCGGGGCGCGCGTGGTCGATTTTGGGATAATCTCCAACCGCCCACCGTAGAGGAGCGCCCCCCAAACCTCCCAGACCGAAAAGTCGAAAGCGATGGCGTGAAACAGGCTCCACACATCGGCGGGCGAAAACCCGTACCAAGGCGCGGTCGAATCGAACAGGCGCGTTGCCTGCCGATGCTCCACCAGAACGCCCTTCGGTTGCCCGGTCGAGCCCGACGTATAGATAATATAGGCGAGCGTCTCGCCCGAAACCGTTGGCAGCGCGTCCGAACTCGCTGAAGCAGCCTCGGGGGCATCCAGCATAACGAGCGCAATCGGCGCGTGCAGCCCCGCCTGCGCCGCGTTTACGGCGTCGAGCGTCTCGGTATGGGCGAGCAGGGCGCGCGGCTTGGCATCGTCGAGAATAAACGCCAGCCGCTCGGCAGGACTCGCCGGATCGAGTGGCAAATAAGCCCCGCCCGCTTTTAAGATCGCCAGAACCCCGACGATGAGATCGAACGACCGCTCCAAACAGAGCGCGACGGCGACTTCCGGGCCGACCCCAAGGCGGCGCAGGTGGTGCGCCAGGGCGGTCGATTGCGCGTCGAGCGCCCGATAGGTCAGCCGCTGTTCCCCTAGGCTCAGGGCGATAGCATCGGGCGTGCGCGCGGCCTGATCGGCAAAACGCGCGTGCAGCGGGCGCGGATCGGCGGGCGGTGCGACGGTTTCATTCCAGGTTGAAAGGCTGAGCGCCCGTTCCGCCCGCGCGGCGACGGGCCATTGCGCGAGTGCTTTCAGCGGATCATCGAGGCAGGCTTCCAGAAGTTCGGCATAGGCCGTGCGCATCCGGTCGATCGTGTCCGGCAAAAACAGGTCGGTCGCATAGGTCCACAGCAGGGTCAGCGTGCGGGCTTCGGCCTGTCCGCGCGGAAGGATGACGACTTCAAGGTCAAATTTCGCGCTGTCATTGCTATAGGCTTCAAATAGCGACAGGGAAAAATTCTGGCGCTCCAAAGGCGGCAAGGCGGAATTATGAAAGCTGAAGCCAACTTGAAAGAGGGGATTGCGCGCCGCCGTACGCTGGGGCTGAAGCGCGCGGACCAAACGTTCAAACGGCAGGGTTTGATGATCGTAGGCGTCCGCGACCGTCCCATGAACCCGGTGAACCAGATCGACAAAGCTTGGATTGCCCGAAAGGTTCGCGCGCAGCACGATGCTGTTCACGAACATCCCCAGCATCCCCTCTGCCTCCTGATGGGGGCGATTGGCGGCGGCGGAGCCGGTGACGAAATCCTCCATTCCGGTATAACGGCTGAGGAGAAGCTGAAAGGCGGCGAGTAACACCGTATAGGGTGTGACGTGCTGATTGTGGCAGAAGGCTTCAATGCGGGCAAAGAGCGCCGCCGGGATTTCGTGCCGGATTTGCCGCCCCCGGAAACTCATCTGCGGCGGGCGCGGAAAATCCTGGGGCAGGTCTAGAACCTGGGGTGCACCCGCGAGCTTATCGGTCCAATAGACCAAATCCTCGGCAAACCGTGCCTCGGCCTCGGCGCTGGTTTGCCAAGCGACATAATGGCGGTACTGCGCCGGGGGGGGCGGCAGGGCTAACGGGTCGTTCTGATACAGGGCCAGGAGTTCGCGCAGAAACAGATTGGCGCTCCAGCCGTCATGGACGAGATGGTGTTCGATATGCAGCAGCGCATAATCGTCGGGCGCGAGGGTAAACAGAACCCAGCGCACCAGCGGCAGGCGCGTTAGATCGAAGGGCTGCTTCACGCCATCGCCGACCGCTGCCCACAGGGCTGCAATCGGATCGGCGGCCTGCTGAAGATCAACCTCGGTTAAGGCTGCCCGCGCGTCTGGGTAAATCTGTTGAAAAGGAACTCCGGCGGCGTCCTCGGGAAAGGCCGTGCGGAAAATCTCATGCCGGGCGATGATCTGATCGAGCGCCCGGCGCAGGGCGGCGCGGTCCAGCGGGCCGCGCCAGCGGATGACCGACTGCGCGTTATAGGCCAGCAGGTTCGGCGAGAGTTTTTCGAGCAACCAAACGCCCTTCTGCTGCTCGGAAAGCGGTAGGGGCTCAGGGGGAGGGAAGTCGGTCAGCCTCGCTTCGGGCCGTACGGCAATCGGCGCGTTTTGAAGGCGCACGGCGAGATCTGCAATAACTGGCGCGGCAAAAACATCGCTGATGCTGACGGCACGGTTCAGCCGCTCCCGAAGCCGCCCCACGCTTTGCGCGGCGGTGAGGGAATTGCCGCCAAGGCTTAGAAAATCATCGTGACGCGACAGCCCGGTGAGGCCGAGGATTTCGGACCAGACAGCGGCAACCGCCTCCTCAAAAGGGGATTGCGGCGGGGCATAGGGCTGGCGAATAACGGCTTCCGGGTCAGGCGGCGGCAGCGCGGTGCGGTCGATCTTGCCATTGATTGTCAGGGGGAAGCGCGGCAGCCAGACGAAGGCGGCGGGGAGCATCCAGGCGGGCAAGGTGGCGGCGAGCGCGGCTTTCAGCGCCTGCGGCTCCTGGGGCTTCGGGCCGCAATAATAGGCGGTTAGCTGCGCGCCGCTGTGTAGGATTACCAGGGCATCGCTGATGTCCGGCAAGCGCCGCATCTGCGCTTCGATCTCGCCGGGCTCGATCCGATAACCGCGCAGTTTGATCTGATAGTCGATCCGCCCGAGAAAGGCATAAGTGCCATCGGCGCAGCGGCGAACGCGGTCGCCGCTGCGATAGAGGGTTTCTCCCGCACGCTGGGGGTGCGGCAGGAAGCGCGCCGCCGTAAGATCGGGTGCGCCGATATAGCCAGCGGCAATACCAAGGCCGCCAAGGTAAAGTTCGCCGCTCTCCCCCTCCGCAACGGGGGTTCCGGCGGCGTCCCACACGTGGAATTCGGTGCCTTCGATTGGCCAACCGATTGGCAGGGGAGCGTCAAGAGCGCCTTCGGGCTCGGGGCTGCACGGATAAAGGCTCGACCAGATCGTCGCTTCGGTCGGGCCATAGGCGTTGAAGACTTGGCAATGGGCCGACCAAGCGGCAACAAGCGCCGGTTGTGGCGCGTCGCCCGCCAGAATGAGCGCGCGCAGATCGGAGTGTGTTGGAGGCTTCACGCCGGTCAAAGCCGCAGGCGGCAGCGTGGCCAGGCTTATGCGCTCGGCCCTTAGGAAATCCGTCAGCGCCTCACCCAAGGGGGGCGGGCCGGGCGGGGGTAGGACCAGGCGAGCCCCATGCGCGAGCGCGAGAAGCACTTCAAACACAGAGGCGTCGAACCCGAAGGAGGCGAATTGAAGAACCGAATCTCCAGGGCCCGGGCCGAAGGCGCGGGCTTGGGCCGCAATGACGGCGGGCAAGCCCCGATAGCGCAGCATCACGCCTTTCGGCGCGCCGGTCGATCCAGACGTAAAGATGAGATAGGCCAGCCGTTCGGGGTCGAAAACGGGCAGAGCTGGGAGGAGGACCTGCGGTTTCGGCAGGTCCATCCGGGGAAGCGAAAATTGATCCGCCGCCTCTGCCAAGGGGGTGCCCGCATCGGTCAGGGCGAGCGCAGGCTTGGCTTGCGTCAGGATGGCGGCAAGGCGCGCCGACGGATTTGCGGGATCGATTGGCAGGTAAACCGCGCCGACCAACCAGAGCGCCAGCAGGCTCACGATCTGATCCCGCCGACGTGGAAAAGAGACGGCAACGACCGTGCCGATGGTCACGCCGCTGTCGGCCAGCGTTTGGGTCATCCCCTGCGCCTGAGCGATCAAGGCAGCGTAGGACAGATCTCCCGCCTCATCCGTCAGCGCCGTCGCCATCGGTTGATTTTTGGATTGAGCTACAATGGCGGCGAGGGGATCGAGAAAGAAAGAATTGTTTCTGGAATTTATCTTATCGGTTAAAGACAAAAAAGTTCCCCCCGCTCACAGTTACACCCTAAAGCTTAGTGGCCAAGCTTTAGGGTGACGGCGAAACGTCTATTGCATGTTCAATCTACAATAACACTACGTGTAACTTCGATTCAGGCGCAACTGTTTTTTTATCGCAATCGGATATCGATGCTTTTTTTAACCTGATAGTAATTATTGATTCTTGATTTGAGTATATTTTAATTTTCTAAAAATTATTGCCTACAAAATATGAAAATATTTACTCACTATAAAGTATGGCCAGTAAATCATCATATATCCGTTTACGTGCATCCTGGCGGGCTTTGGCCGCATCCGAACTCGTATGGGCATTCGCATAGCCTTCGGCGAGCGCGTAAATAATGGCCTGAGGGTATGTCTGGACAAACAAAACGCTATCATTGCGTGCATAGGCCTTGGCAGTCCATTCCGCCCGAATTGCTGCATTCGCTTGGCTGGCGGCTTGCTGATTTGTGCTGCTATTTAACGTCGCGTAATAGTTGGCATAGGCTTCGGGGGTGCCGAAATATTCGGCAATCGTAGCGCTATTCTGCGCAGCGTAGGCCATTGCACTTCCGTAAGCCGTTTCGAAAGATCGGCGCATTGGGTAGCCGCGCTCGAACAAATCGGCAAACATCGGCTGGAGGCAACCAAACCAATCCGCCTCATCCGCCGAAACGGCATGGCATTCGATAACCCGCTGGTAGAGATGGGGATTTCCGCCGCTAAGCTCGGCGACATCGCGGCCCAACGGCATCAGCGACCGCGCGGACCACCGATACCATAGGGCCATCGAATCGATATCTTCCTGTACGCTCACTCCCCCGGCTGAATCGAGATAGGGGAGAATCGTTTCGATCCAGGAAGCTGGTGGTAAGAGCACCATTCTGTTTCTGTCTATTGGTAACGATACGGTTCCATAGAAGATTGTTTCACTCAAAACAACCAAGAATTGTGGCAGATCGTGCTCATCCGAACTGGCCCAGGCCGAGCGCAATAGCGACTAGACGATCCCCGCCGACGATCCCGCGCGGGGGGGGCGTTCTGTCGCTTTGGCCGCGCGATACCCGCTCGCCCGGTAAACAGCGATGGGATCGATGGCCCCGCCCGCCCGGCGGCGGACTTCGGCCAGCAGCGGCGAAACATCGGTATTGAAGGCTTGCTTCAACATCGTATGCGCCCCCAGCGCGTCGCAGGCATTCTGCGCGTCGGTCAAGGCGCTTCGGTCGATCAACAGGGCTTGGGCGTAGCGGCGCTGCACTTCCATCGCGCTGCTCATCAGGCTTTCGATGGGATCGGTCACATTATGGGATTGATCGAGCATATAGGCGGGCGCAAAGCCGGGCGCGCCCCGGTCGGCGGCCTCCACCAGTTCATTGAAGATCAAGAACAGTTGGAAGGGGTTGATCGAGCCGCTATCAAGGTCATCGTCGCCGTATTTACTGTCGTTGAAGTGAAACCCCGCAAGCTTGCCGAAGCGAACGAGCCGGGCAACGATCATTTCAATATTGGTATTCGGCGCGTGGTGGCCGAGATCGACGAGGCATTTCGCCTTTGGGCCAAGCTCGGTGGCGGCAAGGTAGCTGCTGCCCCAATCGGCGATAACGGTGGCATAAAAGGCCGGTTCGAACAGCTTATGTTCGATAAAGACCGACCAATCGGCGGGCAGGGCGGCATAGATCTGCGCCATGCTCTCAAGGTAGCGGTCAAAGGCCGTCGTGAAATTCTGCTGACCGGGAAAATTCGCCCCGTCGCCAACCCAAACCGTCAGCGCGGGTGCCCCCAAGGTCTCCCCAAGGCGGATGCAGTCGATGTTATGGGCGACGGCAAGGTCGCGCACGGCTTTATCGGGGTGGGTGAGGCTGCCGAATTTATAGGAAAGCGCCTGGCCGGGCTGATCTTGGAAACTGTTGGAGTTCACCGCGTCGAAACTGAGGCCAAGGCTGGCCGCTTGCTCCTTCAGTGCCGCCGCGTCCGACGGCCTATCCCAGGGGAAATGCAGCGAAACGGTGGGGGTGGCGCGGGTGAGGTGCTGGATCGTCGCGCAATCTTCCAGCTTATCGTCCAGGCCGCGCGGCTCCCCCGGTCCGGCGAAGCGGGCAAAGCGCGTTCCCCCCGTACCAACCCCCCAGCTTGGCAGGGCAACGCCGAACGCGGCGACCCGATCCGCAATGCGATCAAGATCGATCCCGCGCCGCGCCACCTGGCGCTTCAAGGCGGCGTAATCATCTTCCAAAAAGGCGAGGCGGCGGGCGTTATCCGTGCCGATGGCGTCGGCGGAAATCCGAAAGCTCATGACTCTCTCCTCAGCGGGTAAAGGCGGCGGCATTGCCCGCATCGACATTTAGAATATTCCCGGTCGATTTGGCCGACGCGCCGGTGCAGAAGAACAGCACGGCGGCGGCAATATCTTCGGGATAGACGGAGCGTTTCAACAGACTGCGCTGGCGGTAATGGTCTTCCAGCGCGTCGGTGGAGAGATTATAGGCCTCCGCCCGCTCTTGCAGCCAGGAGCCGCTCCAGATTTTCGAGCCGCGCAGCACGGCGTCCGGGTTGACGCTATTGACGCGGATTCCAAGCGGCGCGCCCTCCAGCGCAAGGCAGCGCGCCAAATGCAGTTCGGCGGCTTTGGCCGTGCAATAGGCCGAGGCATTAGGGGAGGCGGCAAGGGCGTTTTTGCTGCCGATGAAAACGATGGCCCCCCCCGTTCCTTGGGTTTTCATCATCTTAAAGGCTTCGCGCCCGACCAGGAAATAGCCGGTGGCGAGCACGGATATATTGCGGTTCCACAAATCGAGCGAGGTTTCCTCAATCGGCGCGGAGGAGGCGATTCCCGCATTGGAGACCAGCAGATCAACTCCGCCGAAGGCGAGGGCCGCCGCCGCGAAACCGCTTTGCACCGAGGTTTCGTCGGTCACATCGACGCGCACGCCCGTCACCCGGTCCTTGCCGAAGCGTTTGCCGAACTCCTGCACGGTGGCCTCAAGGCTGCCCGCATCAATATCGGCCAGAACCACCGCCGCGCCCTCGCCCAGCAGCGATTCGACCGTCGCCCGGCCAATGCCGCCTGCGCCGCCCGTTACCAACGCAATTTGCCCCGCCAGGCTTTTCGGCTTCGGCAGGCGTTGCAGTTTGGCTTCTTCGAGCAGCCAATATTCGATATCGAAGGCTTCTTGCTCGTCCAGCCCAACGTAGCGGTCCGCCCCATTGGCCCCGCGCATCACATTGATGGCATTCACATAGAACTCGCCCGCAATCCGCGCAGTAGCCTTATCGGCGGCAAAGGTAATCATGCCGACGCCGGGAACGAGGTAGACGATCGCATTGGGATCGCGCATCGCCGGGCTGTTCGGGCGGCGGCAGCGGTCGTAATAGGCGGCATACTCGGCCCGATAGGCGGCGACGGCAGCATCGAGCCCGGCCAGCGTGGCGGGCAAATCCGGCTGCTGCGGATCGAACGGCACCACCAGCGGGCGAATCTTGGTGCGCAGGAAATGGTCGGGGCAGGAGGTGCCGAGCGCGGCCAGCGCGTCCCGATCCCGCGCGCAGACGAACTCCAACACTTCGGCGCTATCGTTGAAATGCCCAACCTTGGGGTGCGTGGTGGAAATCTTGCCGCGCAGGGCGGGCATGAGGGCGGCGGCGATGGCGCGGCGCTCCGATGCCGACAAAGGCGCGCAGGCAGGGCCGCCAAACGCCGGGCCGGTCACGGTTGCTTCCAGCCACTCGGCGGCGCGGTTGATGATCCGCAGCGTCGTCTCGTAGCAGCTTTGCGCCGTATCGCCCCAGGTGAAAATACCGTGCCCCGCCAACAGGATGCCGCAGAGCTTGGGGTTCGCGCGGGCAACGGCTTCGAGCTTTAATCCCAGGTCGAACCCCGGACGCTGCCACGGAAGCCAACCGATTTCGCCGCCGAAGACCTCTTCGGTCAACGCCTGGCTGCGGGCCGAGGCGGCAAGCGCGATGACCGCATCCGGGTGCATGTGATCCACATGGGCGTGGGGGATATAGGCATGCAGGGGCGTATCGATGCTGGCCGCGCGCGGATTGAGGTTAAAGGTGCAATGGGGCAGATAGCCGACCATTTCATCTTCCAGCGCAAGCCCGCGGTAGAGGGTTTTCAACTGCTCCAGCTTGTCCAGATAGAGCGTGGAAAACCCTTCGAGTGCCATACTGCCAAGGTCACCGCCGGAGCCTTTAACCCATAAGACGGTGACGCTTTCGCCCGTCAATGGGTCAGAATGCACTATCTTCGCCGAGGTGTTGCCGCCGCCATAATTGGTTACCCGCAGGTCCGACCCCAATAAATTGGAGCGGTAGAGCAGCAACTCCGGCTCGGAAAGCGTTGCTGCGTGCGCAGTATCCCATAGCGATGGGATGAGAGACGGGCTGAGGGAAGTCGCGGTCACGATCCGGCTCCGAGATAGTTCAAAATGCGTTATTTGGGGGAAGGGATCGGGTCCTTGCCCCGTTTCATCGGCATGAAGCGATCATTTTAGGGCGCATGTCAATCGGAATAGGTAATTTTGCGTCGCAATAATAAGGTGTTGCGACGCAAAATGACGTTTATGCGGTGCAAAATGAACAATTACGATTGACGCGCACCCGGATTAGGATTTATCCGTTTTGTCACACCGGCCAAAGGAGGCCTTCCCATGCATCAACACGAACGTCACGGGCTTATCGCCGCGCTGCTGCAAAAGCAGGGAACCATTGGGATTCAAGATCTCATGACCCGGCTAGATGCGTCGCGGGCAACCGTGCGGCGCGATTTGCAGGAGATGGAGGCGGCGGGCTTGTTGCGCCGGGTTCGGGGCGGGGCGCAGGCCTTGGGCACGCGCCCGACGCATCTGACCGAGCCGCCCTTTGACTATAATGCCACGCTGAACCGTGAAACCAAACGCGCGATTGCGCGGCGGGCGGTCGATCTGTGCAGTGAGCGCGATTCGATCATTATCGATGGTGGCACGACCACCTTTGCGATGACCGAGTTTCTGGTGCAAACCAAAGTGGAGGTGCTGACCAATAGCCTTCCAATCGCCGATTATCTGATGCGCCACGGCGAGAATCGCGTGACGCTGCCGGGCGGCGAGATTTTCCGGGAACAGCAGCTTGTGCTGAGCCCGTTTGACAATGACCTGACGCACCGTTTTTTTGCGTCAAAACTATTCATGGGGGCGCAGGCCTTAACCCAGCACGGGTTGATGCAATCCGACCCGCTGTTGATCCGTGCCGAACAGAAGCTAATCGATCAGGCCGAAAAACTCGTGGTCTTGGTCGATAGCAGCAAGTTCGACGGGCGCGGAAGCCTCATTCTCTGCCCGCTTTCCCGCATCGATATCGTCGTAACCGACGATGGCATCAGCGCACCCGCCGCCGGGCTGCTGCGCGATGCGGGCGTGGAGCTTATCACCGTTCCCCGCTGGCGAAATCGTTCAGCGGCTTAACCAATCCCCGCCTCAACGAGCGCAATAGAATGGCTCCGGCGGGGAAAATCATCCAAGGGAGGATGTACGCCGTGACCAAATTTCTGAAAACCGCAAGCCTTGCCGTCATCGTTGGGGTGCTGGCGATGAATTCTGCCGATGCTGCCGATAAGGTGCGCGTTGCCATGCTGGTCAAATCGCTCGGCAATGGCTTCTTTGAAGCCTGCAAGGAAGGCGGGATCGAAGCTTCCAACGAGCTTGGCAATGTCGAGCTGATTTATACCGGCCCGACCACGGCAACCGCCGAAGGCCAGATCGAACTGATGAATGCGTTGATCGCGCAGAAAGTCGATGCCATCGCAATTTCGGCGAATGACGCTAATGCGCTGGTGCCCGTGGCGAAGAAAGCCGCCGAACGCGGCATAAAAGTTATTTCCTTCGACAGCGGCATCGCCAGCGGTCGCCTTATGCAGCTCAACCCGTCCAATGCCTCGCTAATTGGGCAAAAACAGGTGCAAATGGCGCTCGACGCCATCGGGACGGCGGGCGGCGAGGTTGCCATTCTGTCGGCGACGGCCCAGGCGACGAACCAGAACATCTGGATTGCCGAAATGAAGAAGGAACTGGCAAAGCCCGAGTTTTCGTCCCTCAAACTCGTCTCCACCGTGTATGGCGACGATCAAGCCGATAAAAGCTATCGGGAAGCCCAGGGCCTGTTCAAATCCTTCCCGAATTTGAAGGCCATCATTGCGCCGACCTCGGTCGGCATCGTTGCGGCAGCGAAAGCCGTGGCCGATCAGGGGTTGATTGGCAAAGTCTATGTGACCGGCCTCGGGTTGCCGTCCGAGATGAAAGGCCATGTGCAGAGCGGCGCAACTAAGAGCTTCGCCATCTGGAACCCGGTTGATCTTGGCTATACCGTAACCTATGCCGCCGTGCAGTTTGCCAAGGGCGAACTCAAGGGCAAGGCGGGCGAGAAAGTGCCGGTTGGGCGCATGGGCACGCTGACCATCGACGAGAAGGGCGAAGCCGCCATGGCGGAGCCGTTCACCTTCGATAAGGACAATGTGCTGAAATACGCCAAATATTTCTAAACGCAGCACCTCAAAATAAGAAAATAGGCGCACCAAGGGGCATGTCCCTTGGTGCGGGGGAGTCGGGGACAAGTCCCCGACGATCCCAAAGGGAGGGACGAATGGTTCTAGCCGTGGAGGGACTGACGAAGTCCTTTGGCGCCGTGGCAGCCCTGCGCGATGGGCGCCTACGCCTCACACCGGGCCGCGTTACCGCCTTGATTGGCGAGAATGGCGCGGGAAAATCGACGCTGGTGAAAATCCTGACCGGGATTTATCAGCCAGATGCAGGCGGCCTGCGCCTGGATGGGGTGGAGCGGCATTTCGCGTCGCCGCAGGACTCGCAAGCCGCTGGAATCGCGGCGATTCATCAAGAAACCGTGATGTTCGACGATTTGACCGTGGCGGAGAATATCTGCGCCGGGCATTGGCCGTGTCACGCGCGCGGCTGGCGCAAAGGGATGATCGACTGGAAAGCCCTGCTGGCCCAGGCGCAAACTGTGCTGGACCGGTTGGGGGCGGATTTGCCTTTGCAGGCGCGCTGCGGCGATCTCTCCATCGCGCAAAAGCATCTCGTGGAAATGGCCCGCGCCCTCTGCCACGACAGCCGCGTGCTGATTATGGATGAACCCACGGCGGCCCTGTCGCACCGGGAAATCGAGGATCTGTACCGGCTGGTGCATGCGCTCAAGGCCGGGGGCGTCGCCATTCTCTTCATCTCCCATAAGTTTGATGAAATATTCGCCATCGCCGATGATTACGTGGTGATGCGCGACGGCGCTTTCGTGGCCGAGGGCGCAATGAGCGAAACCAGTGTTGACGCCCTGGTGGCCCTCATGGTCGGGCGAAGCATGGGGGCGGTCTTCCCCAAGCGCAGCGTGCCCATCGGCGCGCCGGTTTTGGACGTGCGCGACCTGCGCCACCCAACCGAGTTTTCGGACGTGAGCTTTACCGTACACGCGGGGGAAATCCTCGGGTTCTATGGCCTCGTCGGCGCAGGGCGGAGCGAGGTGATGCAGGCGCTCTTCGGCCTAACCCCGATCAGCGGCGGCACGATTTCCCTCGGCGGGGAAAACCTGCGCCTGACAGGCCCGAAGGATGCCATCGCGGCCGGCATCGCCTATGTGCCGGAGGATCGGCAAAGCCAGGGCGCGATTCTGCCCATGAGCATCCGCGATAATATCACGCTGCCGCTGCTGGAGCGCATCACTGGCGGCTGGCTGCTGTCGTCCCGAAAAGAGGACGCGCTGGCGGAAACCTTCGCACGGCGGCTGGCGGTGAAAGCGCCGGATTGGAACACCCGTGTCGATGCGCTTTCGGGGGGCAATCAGCAGAAAGTCGTCATCGCCAAATGGCTGGCGACGGCCCCGAAGGTCATCATTCTCGACGAGCCGACGAAGGGAATCGATGTCGGCTCCAAAGCCAAGGTACATGATTTTATGAGCGATCTCGTGGCTGAAGGGCTCGCGGTCATTCTGGTTTCCTCCGAACTGCCGGAGGTGATGGGCATGGCCGACCGCATCATCGTGATGCAGGCAGGCCGCCCCTGCGGCAGTTTCAAGCGCGCCGATTTTGCCACCGATCCCGCCCAGGGTGCGGCCCGGTTGGCCCGCGCGGCAACGGGAGGCTGAGGATGCGGCGTGATCTTATCCTAGCCGGGGTCATTCTCGGCCTCGCGCTGCTCATCGGCTGGCGGGCACCGGTTTTTCTGACCGTCGCCACGCTGGACGATATCGCCACCGATACAGCCATTCTGGCGATGATGGCGCTGGCGCAGATGTTGGTGATTCTAACGCGGGGGATCGATCTGTCGGTTGCCGCCATGCTCGCCCTGTGCGGCATGGCCGCCGCCTTGGCCGGTCAGGCGCTGCCGGATGCACCCGTGGGGTTGTTGCTCCTGCTGGGGTTTGGCCTTGGCATTGCGCTGGGAGCGATCAATGGGGCCTTCGTTGCCGGGTTGAAGGTGCCGCCCATTGTGGTGACGCTGGCCAGCCTAAGCTTGTACCGGGGGGCAACATTCCTGCTCAGCGGTGGGCGCTGGGTTTCGTCCCACGATATGCCCGCCCCGTTCCGGGAGTTTCCGACCGAACGCCTCTTCGGCGTTACGCACCTCGTGTGGTTTGCGGTTCTGGCGGTGCTGCTGGCCTATGGGGGGCTGCGCTTTACCCGCTTCGGGCGCTCGATTTACGCCTATGGCGGCAATCCGAGCGCCGCCCGATACGTGGGGATTGCCTCCGAACGGGTTCTCTTCGCAGTCTATGCGATCAGCGGCGGGGTCGCCGGGCTCTGCGGCGCGCTTTGGGTTGGGCGCTATGGGATTGCCTTCACCGATGCGGCGCAGGGGTTCGAGCTCCAGATTATTGCCGCCTGTGTGATCGGCGGGGTGAGCATCGCGGGCGGTATCGGCACGGTTCTCGGGTGCTTGCTGGGCGTGATCTTCCTCGGGATGATTGGCAATGCCCTCCCGATCATGGCGATTTCGCCCTTCTGGCAAATGCTGATTTCCGGGGCCGTGATTCTGGCCGCCGTGATGCTCAACCGGCAACGGGGGCGCGCGGCGAAGATCATCCTGCGTCCGAAACCGGTGGAGAGTGCGCGATGACCAGCCTCAAACTTGCGCCGCTGCCGCCTTCCTCATCCCTCTGGGGGCTCCAATTGATGCGCCGATGGGAACTTTTGCTGGCGATTTTGCTGGTTCTGGTGATGGCCGGAAACAGTCTTTTATCGCCCTATTTCCTCGATCCTTACAATTTGGCCGACGCGACGGCGAATTTTACCGAAAAAGCTATGGTCGCCCTGCCGATGGCGCTGCTCATCATCGTGCGCGAAATCGATATTTCCGTCGCCTCGATTATGGCGCTTGCCTCGTTGATGATCGGCCTTGGGGCGGAAGCCGGGGTGGGAATGCCGGGGCTGGTTGCCATTGGCCTGCTAACGGGGCTTGCCGCCGGATTGCTCAATGGGGTGCTGGTGGCGGGCCTTGGGTTGCCCTCTATCGTCGTGACCATCGGAACCCTGTCGCTGTTCCGGGGTATCACGTCGGTTGTTCTTGGCGACCGGGCGATTACCGCCTATCCCGAAGCCTTTACCGATCTGGCGACGTTGAAAATTATCCCCTTCGTCAGTTTGGAGTTTGCCCTGTTCCTGGCGCTTGCGGCGGTTTTTGCCTTGGTCTTGCACGGCACGGTGATCGGGCGGCGGCTCTACGCCATCGGCCTCAACCCGACCGCTGCTCGCTTCTCGGGGCTGAATGTTGGGCGGACGAAGCTGGTTCTGTTCGCGGTCATCGGCCTTATCGCGGGGGTGGCCGCCGTGTTCCTCACAGCGCGTATCGGTAGCACGCGCCCCAATATCGCCAGCGGCTGGGAGCTTGAGATTATCACAATGGTCATTCTCGGCGGGGTCAGCATCGCGGGCGGAGCCGGAACCATCGGCGGCGTGGTGCTCGCGGTGTTTTTGCTCGGTATGGCCGGGTTCGGCATGGGGCTGTTGAATGTTCCCGGCATTGTCATGAGCACGCTGATCGGTGCGCTGCTGCTGGTGACGGTCGCGGTGCCGCAAATCGCCGCGCGCCTGCGCCAGAAAGGAAAATCCTGATGGAAAAAATCGCCTTCGCAATGCAGTTAAAGCCGGGCAATGAGGCGGAATATCAGCGCCGTCATGATGGAATTTGGCCGGAGTTGAGCGCCCTGCTGAAAGAGGCGGGGATTGCCGACTACAGCATTTTTCTCGATCCCGATAGCCTAACCCTCTTTGGGGTTTTGCGCCGAACGGCGGGGCACGGGATGGACCGGCTGCCGGACCACCCAATCATGCAGCGCTGGTGGGCCTATATGGCCGATCTGATGGTCGTGACCCCGGATAATGCGCCGGTGGTCCGCCCGCTCCCGTGCGTTTTTCATCTGGATTGACCCATGACGATTGCGGTTTTCGACGTCGGTAAAACCAATTTAAAGCTGTGCGTTCTCGATGGGGGGCGGATGGTCTGGTCCGCCACCCGCCCGAATTTGCCCATCGATGCCCCACCCTATCCCCATGCCGATGCCGCTGGGGCGGAAGCGTGGCTGATGGAAAAACTGACCGAAGCCGCGCAGCACTTTCCGATCACCGACATCGTGCCCGTTACCCACGGGGCCTGTGCCGCGCTGGTAACGGCGACGGGCGATTTGGCGCTGCCTATCCTGGATTATGAAACGCCGCTGCCGGAGGCGGCGGCCTATGGGGCCAGCCGCCCGGATTTCGCCGAAACCCTCTCGCCCGATCTCCCCCTTGGCCTCAATCTTGGACGGCAAATCTTCTGGCTCCAGCAGCAGTTCCCGGAGCGGTTTGAGCAGGCGCGCTGGATTCTGACCTACCCGCAATATTGGACATTCCGCCTGAGCGGGCGGGCGGTGAGCGAGGTCACGTCTTTGGGCTGTCATACAGACCTTTGGAATCCGATCACGCGCGACTTTTCGAGCCTTGTTGCGCGCCAGCGCTGGGGGGCGCTCTTTCCGCCCCTCGTTGGCGCGGGGGAAAGCGTGGGGCTGATTTCCCCCACAATTGCCACCCGAACCGGCCTGGCGGTGACCTGCCGGGTGCGGGCCGGGATTCACGACAGCAACGCCTCGTTTCTGCGTCACCGCCTCGCGGCGGAGGGGCCGTTTTCGGTTGTCTCCACGGGCACTTGGACTATCGCCATGGGGGGCGGCAAGCCCCTGTCGGCCCTCGATCCGACGCGGGATTGCCTTGCGAATGTCGATGCCCTCGGCGCACCCGTTCCCTGTGCCCGCTTTATGGGGGGGCGGGAGTACCAGATGCTGACCGGCGGACACGGGACGCCCGACGCAGGCCTTGCCCGCGATCTGATGGCCGCAGGGGCCATGATCTTGCCGAGTTTCTCCGAGACCGGCGGGCCGTTTCCCGGTCGGCGTGGCGAAATCTGGGCGGGTGATCTATCGGCAGACGGGCGGGCGAGCCTCGCCAGCCTGTATCTCGCCCTCATGACGGATGTCTGCCTCGACCTCTGCGGCAGCCAGGGGCCGATTCGCTTGGAAGGGCCGATGGCGGGAAATGCGGTTCTCGCGGGCGGATTGGCGGCACTGCGGCGCGGGCAAAAACTCGCCCTGTCAGACGATGCTGCGGGCACGTTGTTGGGGGCGGCGCTGCTGGTCGGGGTGATCCCGCCCTCGGAGACGGACACCGTGATTTCCCCTCTGGACGGTCCCTGGGATGCCTATCGGCAGGCGTGGCGGGAGGCCCTGGGGTGAGCGGGCGGGGCGGGCGGTTGGGATTTCGCACCCTTGGCAATATCGGCACGATGGTAAACACCGCACCGATCCAAACGGAAGATCAGGCGGCGGCGGCCTAGGGCAAGCGGGGCCAGGCAAGACCCTGACTGTTAAAGAGGTGACATTCCTGCGCGTTTAGAAAAACGCCCACTTGGTCGCCGGGTGACAGGGCAGTATCGCCGTCGCCTTTGACCGTCAGCGCCTGCCCGTCGCTTAACGTGAGATAGGCATAATGGACCTCGCCCAAACGCTCCACTGTGCGGATGGTGCCGGTGAGCGCCGCGCTATCGGGCGCGCCCAAGGTTAGATGCTCGGGACGCAAGCCAAGGGAAACACTATCGCCGGGGCGTGCGTCAGGTGCCCTGACGGCGGGGCTGAAGCTTTGCTCGGAGGGCAGGCGCAGGGTAGGCCGGTCTCCCGCCATTTCCGTGACGCGGGCGGTCAGAATATTCATCGAGGGGGTGCCGATAAACCCCGCGACGAACAGATTGCGCGGCTGATGGTAGAGGCTCAGCGGCGTGCCGACCTGCTCAATCGCGCCGCCCCGCAGCACGCAGATAATATCGGCCATCGTCATGGCTTCCACTTGATCGTGGGTCACATAGACGGTGGTGACTTTCAGGCTGCGCTGAAGCTGGGCGATTTCTTGGCGCATTTGCACCCGCAACGCCGCATCCAGGTTCGACAACGGCTCATCGAAGAGGAACACGCTGGGATCGCGCACAATCGCCCGGCCAATGGCGACGCGTTGGCGTTGCCCGCCCGAGAGATTTTTCGGGAGCCGGTCGAGCAGCGGTGTCAGTTCCAACCGGGCCGCCGCTTGGGTGACGCGCGCCTGAATTTCGGCTTTGGAGAGTTTTTTCATCTCCAGGCCGAAGCCCATATTCTGGGCGACGGTCATATGCGGATAAAGCGCATAGGATTGAAACACCATCGCCACGCCGCGCTCGGCGGGGGTGAGATCGGTTACGTCGCGCTCGCCAATGCTGATCGAGCCGCCGCTCACCTCCTCCAGCCCCGCCAGCAGCCGCAGCAAGGTGGATTTCCCGCAGCCGGACGGGCCGACGAGCACCAGAAACTTCCCGTCGGGAATATCGAGATCGACGCCGTGAATGGTCTCGATCTGACCGAATGATTTGCGCACGCCGCGCAGGGTAACACTCGCCATCGCCCGCTCCTTTACGAAACTGCCAGAAAGGCCGCGCCCAAGGGCGGCAAGGTTAAGCTGCGTCCGCTCAGTTCGGCGCTAAAGCCGCTCTCCGGCAGCAAGCGCCCGTCGGTGGGCAGCGGTACAGTCACGGCACCGCGTCCGAGATTGATCGCACAGAGCCGGTCCGCGCCGCGCTGGAACAGGAGGACTGTGGGCGGGGCGTCAAAGAAGTGAATGCTGCCGTTGCGCAAGCTCGGTTGTTCCCGCCGCCACCCGAGGAAATGCCTTATCCGGTTCAGCGGCGCGCTAGGGTCGGCGGCTTGGCGGTCGGCGGCAGCGGCGGCATGGTCGGCCGGGATCGGCAGCCAGGGCTCAACCTCTGAAAAACCGCCAAAGGGGGCTTGCGCCGCCCAGGGCATCGGCGTGCGGCAACCGTCGCGGCCTTTGAACTCGGGCCAAAAGGTTTTGCCATAGGGGTCTTGCAGGCGCTCGAACGGAACTTCGGCCTCGGTGAGCCCCAACTCCTCCCCTTGATAAAGGCAGGGCGAGCCACGCAAGGCGGTTGCCAGCGCCACCAGCATGGGGGCCGCTTGCGTCGCAACATCGGCATAGCCCCAGCGCGAGATGACGCGGGGAAAATCGTGATTGGACAGCGCCCAGGAAATCCAGCCGGAGCCAATGCCCGCTTCCATCGTTTCTACCGCCCGGCGAATATCGGCAGCGGTGAGTTTGGGCGCGAGCAGATCGAAGCCATAGACCATATGCAGGCGCTTGCCCGCTTCGGTATAGGCGGCGGTGGTGGCGGGAACGTCGCTATCGATGCCCAATTCGCCAACGGCGGTCGTGCCGGGGTAGCGGTCGAGCAAGGCGCGCAGTTTTTCAAGGAAGGCCAGATTTTCGGGCCGGGTCTTATCGTACAGATGTAGTTGATAGCCATAGGGGTTGCTGCGCGGCACGGTATTGACCGTCGTATCCGCCGGGGCGGGCGGATTGGCGCGCAGGGCCTGATCGTGGAAGTAAAAATTCACCGTATCGAGGCGGAAGCCATCGACGCCCCGGTCGAGCCAGAATTGCGCTGCATCCAGCACCGCCACCTGAACCTCGGGATTATGGAAGTTCAAATCTGGCTGTGATTTCAGGAAGTTATGCAGATAATACTGCCGCCGCCGCGCATCCCATTCCCAGGCCGAGCCGCCGAAGATCGACAACCAATTGTTCGGCGGCGTACCATCGGGCTGGGCATCGGCCCAAACATACCAATCGGCCTTTGGGTTCTGGCGGTCGCGGCGGCTTTCGATAAACCACGGGTGTTGATCGGAACTATGGCTGATGACCAGATCGATCAACAGTTTCAGCCCGCGCGCATGGGCCCCGGCGATGAGGGCGTCGGCATCGGCGAGGGTGCCGAACAGCGGATCGACCCCGCAATAATCCGATACGTCATAACCGAAATCGGCCATCGGCGAGGGGAAGAAGGGGGAAATCCAAATCGCATCGACGTTCAATGCGGCGATATAATCAAGCTTATTGGTAATCCCGCGCAAATCGCCCACGCCATTGCCATCGGCATCGTGAAACGAGCGCGGGTAAACCTGATAGATCACCGCGCCGCGCCACCACTCCACATCAATCATCATCTATCCTTTGATCGCCCCGGCCGTGAGGCCCGAGACGATGCGCCGTTGGAAAACAAACACGAGAAGGATCAGCGGAACGGTCACGACCACCGAGGCCGCCATAATACCGCCCCAGGGCAATTCCAGCGCCGTCGCGCCCGAAATCAGCGCAATCGCCACCGGAACGGTGCGGGTTTCGCTGGAAAGGGTGAAGGTGAGGGCAAACAGAAACTCGTTCCAGGAGGCAATGAAGGCCAGCAGCCCGGTTGTGACCAAGGCCGGCCCCATCAGGGGCAGAAAGATGCGCCGCACCACGGTCCAGGGCGTCGCCCCGTCCACATAGGCGGCTTCCTCTAGCTCCTTCGGCAACTCGCGCATGAAGGTGGTCAGCACCCACACGGTAAAGGGCAGCGTTAGAACCAGGTTCGAGAGGATTAGCGACGGCAGCCGGTTATAGAGCCCTAGCGCGCGCACCAGTTCGAACATTCCCGACAGAATCGATACCTGGGGGAACATGGAAACCGCCAGCACCGTCACCAGCAGCAGGCCGCGCCCGCGAAACCGCACCCGCCCGAAGGCATAGGCCGCCGTCACCCCCAGCAGCAGCGACAGGCCGACAACGATGGTCGCCACGAGGAGCGAATTCAGAATTTGCAGCCCGAATGGCTGTTCCCGAAAAATCGACTGGTAATTGACGAAGGTTATATCCCGAAACCAATAACTCACCTGAAACAGCGCGGTGCCGGTTTTCAGCGAAGTGAGAATGGCGTAATAGAAGGGAAACAGCGCAATCACTGCGATGACCAGAACCGCCACGGCAAATCCCAGCTTGCGCGCCGCTCGGGCGGGCTTAAAGCGTCGGTTTTTCATCGCCAGTTCCCTTAACTTGGGTCCGCATCGAGCTTGACGCGCCCGAGCGTGAGATAGAGGGCCGTGAGCAGCGCAATCACCATGAACAGCGCCGTCGAGGCCGCCGAGCCGTAGCCGACGCTCTGGAACTCGACCAAATGCTGCCGGGCGAAGACTGACATCGACATCGTGTCGCGGGTGTTGGAGGTGAGTACATAAATCACGTCGAACACGCGCAGGGCATCGAGCGCGCGGAAAATCACCGCCACCATCAGGGCCGGGCGAATCAGCGGCAGCGTTACCTTGAAGAAGAGTTTCCAGGCGGGGATCCCGTCGATCCGCGCCGCCTCGTAACAGTCGCTTGGCAGCATTTGCAGCGCGGCGAGGCAGAGCAGCGCCATGAAGGGCGTCGTCTTCCAAACATCGACCATCACAATGGCGGCCAGGGCGGTATCGGGCGAGGCGGCCCAGGCGATGGGCTGGGAAATCAGCCCCAGGCTTTGCATCATCGCATTCAAAATACCGAACTGATCGTGCAGCATCCACGCCCAGATTTTGGCCGAAACAATCGTTGGAATCGCCCAAGGCACAAGAATCGCCGCGCGCACGAAACTGCGGCCAACGAATTTCTGATGCAGTACCAGCGCCACCAGTAGGCCGAAAATCGTCTCCAATGTTACCGATAGCGCGGTGAACACGAGCGTATTGTAAACGGCCCGCCACCAGTCGGGATCGACTAGAAGCCCGCCCCAGCCGTATTGATCCTTCAACAGGTAATTATCGATCCCGATGAATTTCCAGGCCGAGAGATCGGCCATCGACGCATCAGTAAAGCTGAACCAGAAGGTGCGCAGCAGCGGCCACCCGGCGATTGCCGCCAGTGTGATGAGCATGGGCGCAAGGAAAACCCATGCGGCGTGCGCTTTGCGTGTTGTCAGCCCAGCCATGGGCGTTTCTCCCCAAGGGTAAGCAGGGGGAAGCCCCACTTGGGGCCTCCCGACCGTCGATCTTGGGTCAGCGCATCGCGCGGGCGAGGGCGGCTTCCAGAGCGGGAACCGCTTTTTCCGCCGTTTCTTTCTTCGACAGAACCCCGTGCACGGCGTTCCAGATTTCATTGGAAACGCGGTTGTACTTCGCCCCCGTGGGCTTTGCCGGGCGGGCGGCGGCATTGGTGAAGGTTTCGTAGAGCGAATCGAAGAACGGATTGGCCGCTAGGATTTCCTTATCCTGATACAGCGCCGGACGGGTGGGATTATAGCCCCCGGCGAGCGCCCGGCGTTTCTGCTCCGCGTCGCTGGTGAGATAGAGAACAAGATCGGCCGCAACGGCTTGGTTCTTCGAGAATTTCGAGACCGACAATTGCCAGCCGCCGAGCGTGCCGGAATATTTCCCATCTGCCCCGCCCTTCGGCAAAGCGGCAACCCCGATTTTACCCGTGATCGGGCTATCGGCGGCTTGACCTAGCGCCCAGGCATAGGGCCAGTTGCGCATGAAAACCGCATTGCCCGACTGCCACACGCCGCGCGCCTCTTCTTCGGCGTATCCCAGCACGCCTTCCGGCGTAATCGTGCCGACCCAGCCCGCCACCGTTTTAAGGGCCTCCACGGCTTTCGGGTTATTGATCGTAATCTTCCCGGCATCATCCATAAACGTGCCGCCGCCAAAGGAATCCACCCATTCCAACGCGTTGCACGTCAGCCCCTCATAGGCTTTGCCTTGAAAAACGAAGCCCCACATTTTCTCGTTTCCGGCCTTGCGCTCGCCGGCTTGAATCTTTTCAGCCGTCGCGCCGAGATCCTTCCACGTGGTGGGCACCTTCGCGCCGTATTTCTCCAGCAGATCTTTCCGGTAATAGAGTAGGCCCGCATCGGTGAACCAGGGCATCCCGACCAGTTTACCGCTGACAGTATTGTTATTGATGATCGACGTATAATGCTGAAGGATTTCACCCTTCGCATAAGGGGTGAGATCGACCAAGTAATTGGCGAGAATCCCCGGCCAAATCACATCGATTTGAAAAACATCGATATCGCTGCTGCCGCTGGCGAGAATTTGTTGATAGAGCGCCAGCCGCTCGGTTGCCGAATTCGGTGTCGAGACGATTTTGACACTATTGCCGGTTGCCTTGGCCCAAGCGTCGGCCCCGGCTTGGCAGTGGGTCAATTCAGCGCCCACCGCGCCGCAGGAGAGGGAAATCTCTACCGCCTGCGCGCCGGTGGCGAGCAGCAAAGCCGTGAGCGAAGGCACGATGATAGCAGCGAAACGACGCATGGTTTTCTCCCAAGGAAACGGGCGGTTTTGACCGCCTCATGGACCGTTATTGCGCAAAATGCCGTTTTTTGGCGGATACAAGCGCATTCAAACCGGTTTGAATGCCACAAACTTAAATCGAAGCCCGGCGTTGCGTCAAGCCGTCGCATCTCTTCTCGCGCTCTTTTTTGAAGGGCGCTAAGCTAGGGGGATTCTGGGGTCAAATCGGTTTGGAGAGAATGGCAGGACAGATCAGGCTCAAGGAACTCGCCGACGCGCTTGGCCTCTCGCGGACAACGGTGAGCCGAGCCCTCAATGGCTTTCCCGAGGTCAATGCGGAAACCAAGGCGCGCGTGACGGAAGCGGCGGAGCGGCTGGGGTATCGTCCGAATCCGGTCGCGCGCCGGCTCGCCACGGGCCGGGCGGGGGCTATTGGGGTCGTGTTTCCCCCCAAAGCCAACTTGCTGCTCGATCCGCATTTCATGGAATTCCTCGTCGGCGTCGTCTCCCTCTGTACCGAACGGGGCGTGATGCTTGCGCTTTCCGGGGCGGAAACCACCGGGGACGATTTACAAACCTATCGAAACCTAGCCGCCTCGGGGCAGATCGATGGGGTTATTCTCTCCGGCCCCCTCGTGCGCGATCCGCGCGTGCCGCTGCTCACGGACCTCGGCCTGCCGTTTGTGCTGCACGGGCGCACCCTCGCAGACGCCCCCTATGCCTTCATGGATATCGATAATCGCGGGGCTTTCTACGCGCAAACCGCCTGCGCTATCGCCCAGGGGCACCGGCATATCGCGCTGTTGAATGGCCTGACCCTTTACACCTTCGCTCAGCATCGGTTGGAGGGCTATTGCGCGGCGCTGGCCGACGCGGGGGTGACTCCAAACCCCAATTTGATTTTCTCGGCCAGCATGTCTGAAGAAAGCGGGTATCGCCAGACGCGCGAGGCGTTAGAGCGAACCCCGAAACCCACGGCCTTTCTCTGCTCCAGTATGGTGGAGGCCCTCGGGTGTTTGCGTGCTTTGCGCGACTGCGACTTGCGAGTACCCGAGGATATTTCCGTTCTGGCCCATGATGATGGGATTCCCGCCGTTGACCCCGCCGGGTTAAATCCGCCGCTAACAACCAGTTTTTCGTCCATTCGCGCGGCGGGCGTGCAGGTTGCCGACCATTTGCTGGCCCTCTTGGAAGGGGCTCCTATTAGCAGCGTTCAGGAAGTCTGGCCGGTCCAACTGGTTCAGCGCGCGTCCGTTTCGGCACCATCTACCGGCAATTCTGACTGACGGGCCCACCCGGGGGGGGCGCATCTGGCCAAGCGTGCTGGTATCAAAGTACAGATGGGCTGTAACGCCGCCCCAACATTTGCGGCAGCAGGTTAGCCGTGGTGCCCAGCGTTTCCAGTTCTTCGCCGACCGTCAGCCGCCAGCAGGGCACCGATGAGGCTAAGCCACCTAAATTGGCCATTAGGGCGGTCGCTCCGGCCCGATCTTCGTCGAAGGCTGGCCTGCTCCACAGCGACCGCGTAAGGCACGCTAAGGCGCGTCCCGGAGACAAAGCTTCGCAGGCAGGCGAAGCCGCGCGGTTGAGGACAATGGCAATCCCCGTGATTGGCCACGGACCCGGTGAATGGCCCGGCCAGAGCGTATCGAAACGGGCCTCTCCCGGCCGCAGGGGCGCGCATCCGGTTAGATCAACCCCCAGCGCTTGCGCTGCGCTGCGCCACAAGCGCAACCGCGGGGCACCGCGCATGAGTTCACCCGCCGCCGGTGAGACCCCCAACACGCCATCCGCGAGGACCGGCCATCCTTTCAGGGCCAACGCGGCAGCAAGGGAAGATTTCCCCACCCCAGAGGGCCCAACGATCAGAAACGCGCCGCCATTCCACCCAAGCGCAGCACCGTCAAACGGCAGTAGTCCGCGCTGGCGCAGCAGCACGGCTAGGATTGGGCCGCTCAGCAAAAGGCCAAGGGTGGTCGGGTCGGCCCCATCGGCGGTCGCAACCTCGGTCCGGTCGCCCCCCGCAATGCTGAAACGCCCGATCCCTGGTAACGACAAGAGTACCCGCTTATCGGCCAATGTGCGCCATACAGGATGCCCTGGACCTAATTCCTCGGGAGCCTTTGGGACCGCTCCGAAAGTAACCGTAACGTCCGCCGCTTCGGCAGTATCGTTTAGGATAGCACCGGGTGGCATCAAGGGACTGCGATACAGCCAGCCAGAAACGTTGCCGAGGTCCGCCCCACCGGTCATACGTCACGCTTTCTCAGGTCGGCTGCTGAAAGCGGCGAGCGGGACAAAGGATCGAGCCCCCGCAGCGCCAAGCACCGGCGCACCAGTGCTCAGCAACCAGGCATGCGCCTTCAAGAGCCCGTCTTCCGACCGCACGCCCAAGACCACGGTTGCCTGTATCCGACGTCGATGCAGCATTACGGCTCCGGCAAGGGCGATATGCAGACAGCGGGTCTCTAGCGGCAGTCGGCGCGCGGCCCGTTGAACCGCCAAACCGACGGCGCGGGCGGGTGCGGCGGCCTTCTTGTCCATCTGGGCCTCTCCAGCCGGTTCCATCGTCAGGCGCAGGGATCGAAGGATCACCTGAACCGGTAGGACCGCAAGCGCCAGCCGTGCTGCGATCAGCAACCAAAAAGCCTCGCCCGCCCGCAGCCAATCCGACGCTCCGCGACTCACGGCTGCCGCACTTCAATCAAGTCGGCAGCGCGCATCCGGGCGAAGAGGGCCAGCACATCGCCTTCAATGGTTGCGCGGTCCGCCGTATACTCGTTCACGAGTGCCTCACACAAAGCGGCTACGGTCAGAGGTTGCTCTATCCGCCGCCAGATATCGGCGCCGATCTCGTCTAGTGAAAAATAGGCGCCACGCTTAATATGGAAAATAACTAACTCGCGATTTAGCTCCGCAAACAACAATTCCGGATCCCGCATTACAGTGGCAATTAACGATATTTCAATCATTACGCGTATTGTCCCGAAAAAAACATGATTCCTAGTAAAATTATGGCATTTTAACGATTGAGTGTCTATAAACGCTTCGGCCCCCATCCTGATTGACTGATAAGCACATCGAATCGAATGCCTTTGTTGAACGATCAAATCCGTGTCGATGAGGGCGACCTCTATCCCTATAGAGTCTCGGGCGTTCGGTTTAAACTGTCCCGGCCCCTGCCCTTGGTGGCGTTTGATCCGGGCGGGCAGGCTTTGGCCGAGATCGCCGTGACGTCAGCCCCGCTTCCCATGCCGCTGGTCCCCGAAACCGCGCTTGACGTTGGCGCAGGCATGTGGGCGGCCCCCGGTCGGGTCTGGTTCTCGCCCAGACAGGCTGGGCGAGCCCAGGTTGACCTTAACGCCGGGCTGACGTTGGATTTTGCACCCGATATCGATCCGCATTGGTTGGCGCAATATTTTTGCGCCAATGTTATCAGCGCGATCCTTCATCTTTCCAGAATACTGCCGCTTCACGCCAGTTGCCTCGTTCACCCGCTCACGGGCGGCGCTATCGCTCTTTGTGCTGCGCGCGGGGCTGGAAAATCGACATTGGCGGCAATGCTCCGCCAGCGTGGCTGGCTGCCGCTGGCCGACGATGTTACCGCCCTTGCCCCGGATATCAACAAGGTTCCCCAAGCCTGGCCGGGGCCGCCGCGTTTCCGTCTGACCCCCGCCGCGATGGCGGCCACTGGACTGCCCCCCGACGCCGGGGTGGTTCTTCCGGATTTCGAAAAGCTTCTGGTCGAGACCGGCAGCGCGCCCTGGCATATTGGGCCAGCGCCGCTCACAGCAGTGATCGAATTGGCCGATGGCACCGCTGATCGACCCGTCGTCCAGCGATATCCGTCGCATATCTCCGCAGCGACCCTCAGCGCGCACACCTTTCGCCGCCGTCTGATCGGTGCCCTTGGCCTCGACTTGGGCCATGCCGCCCAATGCCTGGAACTGACCCGCCGCGTGCCCGTTTTTGGCCTGACCCGACGGCGCGATCTCGCCCAACTCGGCCTTCTCGCCGACGCGGTCGAGGGGCTTGCGGACACCTTGGCCCCGGCCATGCTATCCGAGCCTTGCCGATCCGTTCACCCTCTTGGCCCATAAAGCATGTCCGATTTACGAAAGCTGATTTGGATTGCCGCCTACCCCAAATCGGGAAGCACTTGGATTCGCCTGTTTGTCGCCCACCTGATGGCGGAAACGGGCAGCGCCGACGGCATTAAGGATCTGGTTCTAAAGGTTCCGGTCGATTTTGGCCTCGTGGGGTTCGATGCCGCCCTGGGGATTAAGCTCGCCGACCTTACGCCGGAGGAGGCGATTAATCTGAAGCCGCGCCGCCTGGAAGCCGAGGCCCGGCAGCTCTCTCGGCCAACCCTGTTTCGCACCCACGACGCCTGGGTTCGCACATCGTTGAGCGAGCCGCTTCTATCGGCGGCGGCGACCGCCCGGGCAGTCCATCTAGTGCGGGACCCGCGCGATATTGCGGTTTCCTTCGCGGAATTCTTCGATTGCAGTCAAGACGACGCTATCGCGCGCATGGCCGACCCCGCCTACCGGTTACTGTTCGACCCCGACGCGCTGGCCGGGCCGCAAGTGCCCATTACCCTGCTGGATTGGAGCCGCCATTGCCTGAGTTGGCTGTCTGCCGACGCGGTTCCGCGCCTGCTGATTCGGTACGAGGATCTTTTAGCCGATCCCATTGGCGAATTCACCCGGTTGGCCGCCTTTGCCGGACTTCCTTCTGCCCCGCAGCAGATTGCGGCGGCGGTCGCGGAGACTCGCTTTGAGCGACTGAAGGCGCGGGATCAGCGGGAAGGCTTCGCCTTGCGGGGCGATGGCCGCAGTCACTTCCGCGTGGGCCGCGCCGGGGGGTGGCGGGACGCCCTAACGCCTGCACAGGCGCGCCGGATTGAAGAGGACCACGGCGAAATCATGGCCCGCCTCGGTTATGCTCTCGACTGACCGGCATAGGGCCTATTCATTCCCGCCCTCGTTCCAACGCACAAAACGCCCAACATGAACGCCGCGCGAGAGGGTAAGGGCGGCATTTTCATAAGTCTCTACCGCCTCTTGGGCGTCCTGCGGCCAGGCTTCCAGCAATTGTTCGGCCCGCTCCAAATCGAGCAAACGGGCAACGCGCGGCGATTTAGCAAGGCGCGGGAGGTCCGCCCGATAGCCCTCGCGCAAAGCTGAAAAGGTCTCGAACCATTCGGGGTGCTGTGCCCCGATTCGGGTTTCGGCCAGAATCTCGGGCGGCAGTCGGTCGGCCAGAACGCGGCGGGCAAGCCAGCGCAGCTGACCGTTGCGGCAAAACTGGGTGGAAGGCACCCGCAACGTAAAGTCGACAAGGGGCAGATAGGCGAGGGGCGAGCGTAACTCGAAACCATCGACGGCGGTCGTTTGCGCCACAAGGTCGCCCCGCAATTGCCCATAACGCGCCAAAATCAAGGCGCGGGATGCGGCGGGGCTCGCCGTCGGCATCGGGAAACCTGGAGCCCCCGCCGCGAGGGCGCGCGCTTCGAGCCCAAGCGCCGTTACGGCATGGGGCTTCGTCAGGGTCCAGGTGCGCCAAGTTTCCGCCCCCTTTATTGCGGATCGCAGGGCTTTCAGCCATTTGATGCGATACAGGAGCGTTTCCTGTACCACGCCTCGCCACGACCAACCGGTGCGCTGCCGCCATCCAGCAAGCTCCCCCGCCAGCGCAAACAGGCGGCCCCCGCGGAGCAGGGCCATCGGTGCCCCGCGCCCGGGCGCGCTCAAGGTAGTATTGCCATAGTCGCCGGTCAGCAAAACCCGATGCCCATCCGCGCGGGCTTGGTCAACCGCCGCCAGCAGCCAACCGATATTATCCGCCGCGCGCGCCGCCAACCCATAGCGCTGAAACAGGCACGCCGGGTCCTCATCGACGCGATGGGGGCCCGGCGTATCGACAGTGAACACCCGCAGATTGGGGTGGAGCGCGGCCAGGGTGGCGAGCTTCGGGGTTTCGTCGGCATAGGCGCTGGGCTTCACCGGCCCCGCCCACCCCATAGCGGGCACGCGGCAGTAAAGGGGCAAAGGGGTCGGCGCCATCATGCGGGCCGCCGTGGCGGCAACCCCAGCCGAATCCAATCCCCCAGAGCCGAGCACGGCGACAGGGCCCAAGCTGCGTAAATTCGCGCGGACCGCCCGCTCCAGCAACTCCCGCGCCGCCTCCACATACTCTTCGTCCCGCCGCAGGCCCAACGCTTGGCCAACCGGGGCGTGCCAGAAGGGCTCGATGGCCGTTGCGTCGGGCGTGCAGACCACCCAATGCCCACTCGGCACCCGGCGGATGTCGCGGTAGAAAGTGCGGTCCCGTTCGCCCATGCAGAGCATCAACAGGTCTCCCAGCACGGTCTCGTCCAACGCCCGCTCGACGTGCGGCAGCCGCAGGAGCGCTTGCGTGCTGGCGGCAAAGGTGATGAACGGCCCCTGCCGGTGATAGAAGAGCGACCGCCCGCCCATTGGGTCGCGGGCCAGAAGCAGCCGCCGCGCCGCAGCGTCCCACACCGCGAGAACCCAGAAGCCGGACAGACCGGCCAAAATCCCCGCCCCCCAGCGTTCATAGGCCGCCAGAACCAGCGCCCCATCGGCCATTTCCGCCGCCTCGGCAGCATCAAAACCAAGGCGCTCGGCCAGTATCGCCCGATCATCGAGCCGTCCGTCGAACAGAAGGGTGATGGACCCATCGCAGCCCGTCCACGGCTGGCGATCAAGCCGATCTTCTGGGGTCAGCGGTAAGGAGACGGCGGCAAAGACCCCGGCCCGATCCGGGCGAACAATGGGCCGACTGCGGGGCATGGCTGCAAAAGCGCCTGCCATAGAAACCGCTTCGCCCGCGTCCACCGGCCCGTCATCCATCCGGACGATCCCGCAAAAAGCCCCCATGACACTCCAATCAATGCAAGGCGCAAAGCCGTCCCTGGTCGCGAAGGCCCCGCCCTTGCCTTTTCCGATGCTGGCCCGTGCGCAAAAATGCTAGAGACCAACGGGCGGCCCCTATGCGCCCCCGTACCATCAAATCGGGCCGCCAGAGAAGCCCGGCGATGCGTTTTGCTTACCATACCCACGGCCTTGATCTAGAGGCGGAATTTCCCTGTCCAGGCTTGGCCCCCGCCGTTGGCCCTGCTTTCGGCCGACCGGTTACGGTGGTTCGGGGGGATGTGCCGGAGGTCATGGTTGATCCCGTCTGCTCGCGCCCGCTCACCTGGATTGACCGCGCGGGGGATGTACTGCACCGGATCCCCGGTATTGCCCGGTTCCTGGTGCAGCGCGGTCAGGTAACGGTTACCAGCGAACCGGGGGGAGACCATGCCCGTTTGCCGAGCTTTCTCTACGATCTCCCCCTGCTGCTTCAGGCGAGCCAGTGGGGATTGCTGCCCCTGGATGCCGCCTGCGTTGCGCTCGGCGGCGGGGCTATTCTGATCGGGGGGCCGCCGAATGTCGGGCGGACGAGTTTAGCGCTGGCTTTGACCGCCCATGGGGGCCGCGTGATGGCCGATGCTGGCTGTGTTGTGGAGATGCGGGAGCCTCGGCACCTGCTGGCCCTGCCAGCGGCCCCGCAGGTATCGCTCGGGCCGAAATCGCTGCCATTGTTGGGCCTTGATGCGCCCATCACCATCGGTCCCGGCGGGCGGGCGGTGCTGGCCTGCGCCGATCACTACGAGCCGCGCCCTCAACCGGTGCGCGCCCTCATTGTGCTGAGGCCTGCCGCCAGCTTGCCCGATCCGCAAAAATGCCAGGGCGCGGGGGCTTTTGAGGCGGTCATGAGCCTTGCGCGGTCGGCGGAGCTGGTCCGAACCTTGCTCGGCGAGCCCGCGCGCCTCGCCGCCATGACCGCCCTCGCGGCGGCGGCTACCGTGCTGCTTGTGCCCTATGGCCCGTCGCGGGGAAGCCCCGCCGACCAGGCAACGGCCCTAATCCAGCTTCTGCGCGCGAACCAGGTTCTTTAGGGGAGATAGCCGAGGCGCAGCATAACGGCACCATGATCGCGCTCGATCCGGGCCACTTGGGTGGGGGAGAGCGCATCCTGCCACTGTCCGGCGCGACCTTTGCGGAAGAAGCGGGGCAAGGCGGCGGGCCGTTCCAAAAAGCCACTTGCGCTTTCCTGCGCCACCAACTGGTCGAAGCGCGTGCGCTCGACCGCTTCCGCAATCGCCTCGGCCGAGGCGTCGAGGCCGCAAACCCGGGCGACTGCCGTAAAGGCGGCAATGGGGTCGGCCAGCAAATCCTCATAGCGCACCATTCGTCGGGCAATGGGCGCATCCAGCCAACTTTGGGTATGGCCCGACCAGGAGCCCCAGATTTCGCCGACTAAATCGGCACTGGCACCCGCCCGCCCCGTGGGGGCGTACTCGGGATCGGCCATAACGGCGATGGCGCGGTCAACCGTCAGGGCGCTATGGGCGGCAAGCGACAGGCAAACGTCGCGCGGGTCCCGAACCAGATGGAGACAGTGCGCCGTCGCGTCGGGTGGGAACAACGGCCCCCCATTGGGGGTATTGCGATAGCAATCGTGGGTTTTCAGCGCCAAAGGTACCCCCGCGTTCCGGGCGGCAAGATGGTGATAGGCTAAGGGGCGCAAGGCTTCGATTTCGGCGAACGAGAGCCCGACGAGGGATATATCCAAGGCCCGTCGCAGCAGCGACCGCGCCGTAGCCCCCCGGGATGTTCCCGCCATCGTCGCAAGATCGGGAACCCGCTCGAGCGCCGCCAAGAAAAGCCGCACCCAGGTATTGCCAGATTTCGGATAGGAGGCCAACCACAGGATGCCCACGCGCCTTACGTCCTTCGGGCCGCTTGGCGCCGCTTTCGGCATGGCCCCGTTGACCGAGCCCTTACCACGTCAGCGTTACGCAGCGCTGGGTTTGGCGGTGCCGGTTCCGTCACGAAATAGTTTGTGACCCAGAGCCATCGCTTGGGAGGACCGTCTTTTTGTTGGTCCGTTCGGCCACATCCACCGATTCAAGTTTGGGGGCTGACCAGGACTTCCGGGGAGCGGCTGCGGGAAGGGTGGGGGTGGTTTCCGGGGGCAGGGTCATTGCTACGCTATCCAGATTAAGAATACAAATTAACCATATGACATTGGTTCCCTATGAGCAAGTTAGGCCCGAAAAAACCTTTATCGAGGTGTCTCGTCCCCAACATCAAGATCGGCCCCTGGCCTTCGGCGTAGGGGGATACCGGCTTTGACCAGAGTAGAGTTATGGTGACGAAATCCCGCAAAAAGCATCCGGTTTAAAAGAGAGTTTTTCTTTCTTTGCTGCACCTAACTAGGGAAATTCAGACAAAAAACTCTAACTCAAAACGGCTCAAACCTTGGTGTTCAGATCATTATGCCAATGGGGCCTGGGGGCTTTTACGGGAATAATCGGGGGCGGGTTCGATTGACGGTACCTTGATCTGCAAGAGTGGAAAAAGCATGGTTTGCGCCGGAAGGGCAATTTTATCCCCTCCTAGGGCGAGTCGAGTGCGCAGCCCCTCATCGGAAGGGGTTACTCGGCGGGTAGCGCGGCGGAGCAGAAGGAGAGCGCGGTGCAGAACGACACTCTGTTAGATCAACAGCAGCGCCTCGCGCAGCCGAACCGTCGTACCAAACGCGGGCTGACCATCGCGGTTGCGCTGCTGGCCGTTTCGATCGCCGCCCTTGCTGTCCGGCTGCCCGCAGCGGCGGACGAGCGGCTGGACGAAGTCCTGCGCCGGGAATCCCGCCTTCTCGCCGCCTTCTCGCGCCAGGAGAGTGAGCGGGGGGACCATATATCGGCGATTCTGCTGGCGTTAGAGGCGCTCCCTGACCCTCGGTTAGGCCAGAACCGCCCGGTGACGGTGGAGGCCGAGGCGGCCTTGCGGCATGCGTGGCTTCAGAATCGGGAGATTGGCGGACTGATCGGCCACGACTCGACTGTCACGACTGCCAGCTTCAGCCCGGATGGTACTCGGATCGTCACGGCGTCGTTGGATGGCACCGCGCGGGTGTGGGATGCCTCCGGGCGTCCCATCGCCACCCTGACCGGACATGGGGCGTGGGTTACGGCTGCCAACTTCAGCCTCGATGGTTCCCGGATCGTCGCCGCCTCTGCCGGTGGGCTCTTAGTCGCCCGTAACGGCTGGTCAGCAGGTGTGTGGGATCTATCGGGGCGTCCAGTTGCCACGCTGACCGAACACGAAGGCAGCGCAAGCTTCGGCAGCCTCGCCGTTGGTGTCTTCAGAACCCACGGCACCTTGAGGGTTATCGTCTCCAACCATACTGAGGGTATCCCTGACCGATCCTGGAGTCATACTGCTGGCAAGACCGGACCTTGGGGCTGGATCACGGTCGCCCGTTTCAACCAAGATGGCTCTCGGATCGTCACCGCTTCTGAGGACGGGACCGCGCAGATATGGACCCTCTCCGGGGACCTCGTCGCCACCCTGACCGGACATACGGGCGGGGTCACGGACGCACGCTTCAGCCCCGACGGCTCCCGGATCGTCATTGTCTCGGACGATGGGACGGCGCGGGTTTGGACCCTCTCCGGCGACCTCGTCGCCGCTCTGACCGGACATAATACGGGCAAGGTCAGGGGCGCACGCTTCAGCCCCGACGGCTCCCGGATCGTCATTCTCTCGGACGATGGGACGGCGCGGGTGTGGGGCTTGTCCGGACCAACGCCCACAGCAACCTTGCTGACGGGACATGCGGCGGGCTGGTTCATGGCCAGTTTCAGTCCCGATAGCACCCGGATCGTCATAGCCTCTGAAGACAATACTGCACGGGTGTGGGATCTATCCGAACCCACCCCCAAAGCGACCCTTCTGACGGGACATACGGGCTGGGTCAGGGCGGCCAGTTTTAGCCGGGATGGTACCCGGATCGTCACGGCCTCGCTTGACACGACGGCGCGGGTGTGGGATCTGTCCGGAGGTGTTATCGCCACCCTCATCGGCCATACGGGCAGGGTCACGGACGCGAACTTCAGCCCCGATGGCACGCGGATCGTCACTGCCGCCACGGACACGACGGCGCGGGTCTGGGATCTGTCCGGACTAACGGCGACTTTCAGCCTGGAGGGCCCGCGGGACGTCACGGCCTCAGCCGATGGGGCCGTCGGGGATTACGCCTTTCCTGAGCTGGGCGACTTGATAAAAGAGACGCGAAACCATCTCCCGCGCTGTCTCACACGCGCGCAATGGTCACAGTTTGGGGTTGCCACGCGTGACGGGGATCCTAACACCATCCCAGTGCCCGACGCGCAGGGCCGCTGCCCCCGCTAACGCGCTGCCAGGGCATGATGCGATGCCCAATTAACGCCTCAATCCAGATCGCCGAGCTGCCCCATAACAGGCCCATTGTCGTAAGAGAGGCGCTCTATGTCGATCTAACAATCTGGCCAGCGGCAGCATGACATCTCGGGGGCCACGAACCAAATAAACCCATCCCAGGCTAATATCAGCGGGTAGATACCCTTCTCCGCTGGGAAACTGAAAGCGCATATCATGGGCTTTTAGTCTTGTCGTTATCCCAGAATATCGGATAGGGCGGCGGCGGAGAGGGTTTCGGCCATAAGGTCCAAGCCCTCTTCTAATTCATCGAGATGATGCACCATCAGATCGGCGGCGCGCTCGCCGTCGCCCGCTTCGATGGCGGCGGCGATGGCCTCGTGGTGGTCGGTACCGCAGACGCGGGCGCGCGGGCTTTGGTAGAGAAGAATAATTAGCGAGGAGCGGGCGACAAGTTCGCGCAGAAGGCCCTCATAGAGCCGGTGATCGGCTTTGGCGGCGACCAGCAGGTGAAATTCCCCGGAAAGCCGAATGGCGGCGCGTTGGTCGCCGCGCTCCAGCGCGGCGCGCTCGGCCGCGAGATGGGCGGCGAGATCGGCCCCGAACGCGGCCCTGCGCGCGGCGGCAAGGCGGGCGATAACGGGTTCGATCAGCTTGCGCGCTTCAAACACTTCGCGGGCGTCTTTTGGGGTGGGGCGGGCGATGAAGGCACCGCGATTCTTTTCGATGACGACGATGCCCTCACGCGCCAAGGACTGAAGGGCAGCGCGCACAATAGTGCGGCTGACGCCATAGATTTGGCCCAGATCATCCTCGCCGAGCTTTGTGCCGGGCAGCAGGCGATGTTCGAGAATCGCGGTGACGACGCCCTGATGAATAGCCTGGGCTCGGTCCACCGACCGCGCCCCGCGCCCGGCCCGGCCCGGTTTCGGGTCGAACGTCGGATCCGCCAGCCCGCTCATCGCATATCCTTCACGTCCATTTTCCCCAAAAGCCGCCGGTTTCTTTATCGCCCGGCGCTTGTTCGCGCCACTAGCAAATTTTGTATACGATTTCTGATTGTTTTGTGTGCGACTGCTCCAAAGTTTGGCAACGACCCCCGCGGCTAGGGGCGGGAGCCCCCAAAAACGGCCCGAAAACAGATGGCCCGATGGTTGGCACAAGCTTTGCGGTACAGGCTGGCATGCAGAGGGCGCGCATCTTGCGGCGCCTTTGTTCCCGCCGCCGACCGAGAGGCAAGATACCAATGGCCGATCCCGCCCCGCTCGAACTTGTGGCCGTCACCAAGCGCTATGGGGCGACGGTGGCGGTCGATGCGGTCGATCTGAAGATTCCGGCGGGCACCTACTGCTGTCTGCTCGGCCCCTCGGGCTGCGGTAAATCCTCCACCCTGCGTATGATCGCGGGGCACGAGACGATCAGTTCCGGCGACCTTATTTTGGGGAATTCCAATATCACCGATCTGCCCCCGGCGCAGCGCGGCACGGCGATGATGTTTCAATCCTATGCGCTGTTCCCGCATCTCTCGGTGCTGGATAATGTTGCTTTCGCGCTCAAGATGCGCGGGATTGAAAAATCCATCCGCCACGAAAAAGCGATGCGCTTGCTCGATCTGGTGGCGATGGTGCCCTACGCCGCGCGGCTTCCGGCGCAGCTTTCCGGCGGGCAGCAACAGCGCGTCGCGCTCGCCCGCGCGCTGATTACCGAGCCGCAGATTTTGCTGCTCGACGAGCCGTTGTCGGCGTTGGACCCGTTTCTGCGCGTGCGCATGCGGGCCGAGTTGAAGCGGCTTCAGCGCGAACTCGGTATCAGCTTTATCCACGTCACCCACGGCCAGGAAGAGGCGATGGCGCTCGCCGATCTCGTGGTGGTGATGAACGGCGGCAAGATCGAACAGCAGGGAACGCCCCGGGCAGTGTTCAACGCGCCGCGCACCGAGTTCGTCGCGCGCTTTATGGGCGGTCACAATGTGCTGAAATCCCTCGATGGGTTGATTGCCGTGCGCACCGACCATGTGATCGTGGCCCCAATGGGCAGCCCTGGTCGCCCGGCGCGCGTGACCGAGGTGGAATATCAAGGCGCCTGGATGCACGCCAGCCTCACCGCCGAAGACGGCACCGACCTTACCGCGCTGGTGCCGGAAGCGGCCTACGACCTCAACCCATTCCAGCCCGGCGCGATCGTTTCGATCACCTGGGACGCGGCGGCAGCCCACCCCCTCGTCTAGTTTTTCGCCCCCCACGCCGCCGCGCCCTGCGTCGGCCTTCTATCAGGAGAGTATCATGACGGATCAGACGCAGAAGCCGACGGGCCTTAGCCGCCGCACGGTTCTCAAAGGAGCGGCCGGCCTTGCGGGCATTGCTGCCGGATCGGGAACCCTCATCGGTGCCCCATTTGTGCATGCGGCGGAACCCAAGGTTCTGCGCTACCTCGGCACGGCGGTGAATGCGGGCGATGAAATCTCCAAACGCTGTTTTGCCGATACCGGCATTAAGATCGAATATATTACGGCAACCACCGACGATGTGACCAAGCGCGTGATTACGCAGCCGAACTCCTTCGACGTGCTCGATACCGAATATTTCAGCCTGAAGAAACTGGTGCCGTCGGGTAATATTTTGCCGCTGGAAGCGCGCCGGATTAAGGAATTCAACAATATCACGCCAGTCTTCACCAAGGGCGAGCTGCCCAACGGTAAAAAGATCGGCGGCCAGGGCACGGCCCCGTGGAAAGTGCTTTACCTTGAGGGCAAGAATTCCAAGAATTTCGCCAAGAGCGCGACCGATTTCGTCACCCTCATTCCGACGGTCTATAATGCCGACACCCTCGGTATTCGTCCGGACCTGATTAAGCGCCCGATCACCTCTTGGGCCGAACTGCTGAACCCGGAGTTCAAGGGCAAGGCCTCGATCCTCAACATCCCGTCCATCGGTATTATGGATGCGGCAATGGTAGTGGAAGCCGCGGGCCTGCATAAATACGCCGACAAGGGCAATATGACCCGCGCCGAGATCGATCTGACCATGAAAATCCTGACCGAAGCCAAAAAGAACGGCCAGTTCCGCGCTTTCTGGAAGGATTTCAACGAAAGCGTTAACCTGATGGCATCGGGCGAAACGGTTATTCAGTCGATGTGGTCGCCCGCCGTGACCAAGGTCCGTTCGATGGGCATTCCCTGCACCTTCCAGCCGCTGAAGGAAGGCTATCGCTCCTGGGCGTCGGGTTTCTGCGTGTCGAAGGGTGTCACCGGCCCAAAGCTCGACTGGGCCTATGAGTTCGTCAACTGGTTCCTCTCGGGCTGGGCCGGGGCCTATCTCAACCGTCAGGGCTATTATTCGGCGGTGCTCTCGACCGCAAAGGCCAATATGGCCCCCTTCGAATGGGCCTATTGGATGGAAGGCAAAGCCGCCGAAAAGGATATTCTCGCACCGGATGGCTCGCTTCTTGAAAAGGCGGGGGCGTTGCGCGACGGCGGCTCCTACGACGACCGCATGGGCAATGTCGCCTGCTGGAACGCGGTGATGGACGAGAATGATTACATGGTCCGCAAGTGGAACGAATTCATCGCGGCGTAACCCCCAAACGGATCGGGCCTAGCCCGGCTCCGATCCTTTGACGGCGCGGCCCTGTGTCCCCCCATACAGGGCCGCGTTTTCCTTCTCTTCCAACCGCGAAAGCCTCCCGCATGGCCGCAGCCGGACCGACCGATACCCCCAAGCGCCTAACGCGCCTTTCGGCGGAAGCGACCGCGTGGCTACAAGCGCTGCCGCTCAGCCTCGTGTTCGGCTTTTTCTTCCTGCTGCCGCTGGCGCTCGTCGTGATGGTGAGTTTCTGGGATTACAATGACTATGAGATGATCCCAGCCTTTTCCGGGCGCGGCTACAGCGACACCTTCGAAGGCTGTTTGGCCGACCTGCCGAACCTTTGCACCATTCTGAAAACCTACGCTAAAACGCTGAAACTCTGTTTTTTGGTCTGGGCCCTGACCTTAGGGATCGGTTTCACGGTCGCCTATTTCCTCGCCTTTCACGTCAAATCGAAGACGTGGCAGATCACCCTGTCGTTGCTGTGCACGATTCCCTTCTGGACCTCCAACGTCATTCGCATGATCGCCTGGATTCCGCTCTTGGGGCGCAACGGTTTGGTCAATCAAGGGCTCGCCGGAATGGGCGTGATCGACGCGCCGCTGGAATGGTTGCTATTTTCGGAATTTGCCGTGGTCTTGGCGCTGGTCCACCTGTTCACCTTTTTCATGGTGGTGCCGATTTTCAATTCGATGATCCGGATCGATAAAGCCCTGATCGAAGCCGCCTACGACGCGGGCGCGACCGGCTGGCAGACCTTGGTGAATGTGATTATTCCGCTCTCGAAACCCGGCATCGTCATCGGCTCGATTTTCGTCATTACCATCGTTATGGGCGATTTTATTACCATCGGCGTCATGGGCGGTCAGCAAATCGCCTCGGCGGGCAAGATCATCGAAACCCGGCTGAATGCGCTGCAATTCCCAGCGGCGGCGGCGAATGCCGTTATTCTGCTCGGGGTGACGCTGCTGATTATCGCCGCCCTCTCCAAACTCGTCGATGTGCGGAAGGAACTGTAGAATGCGCAGCAAAGCCTTCTACGCGCTCGCTTTTTTCTTCGGGCTCTATGTGCTATTTCTCTACGGCCCGATGATAGCGATTTTCATTCTGTCCTTCCAAGGGCCGGACGGCGGGCTGACCTTCCCGATGAACGGCGTCTCGCTGTTTTGGTTCGAAAAACTCTTTTCCGGCGGCGGCATCGTCAATATCGGCGCGGCTTTCGTGCGGTCGCTGAAGCTTGGCCTTGTGGTGATGGTGCTGACGGTGGCGATTTCGGTGTCGGCGGGGCTGGCTTTTCGCAAGCAGTTTCGGGGCGCGGCGGCGCAGTTCTATATCGCGGTAGCGAGCCTGATCGTGCCCTCCATCATCACCTCGCTCGGGATTGCGCTGGAGTTCCGCCTGCTCGACGATCTGATGAAGGCCTATGGGCCGGATTGGTTGGCCGAATCCCATACAACCTTCATGGGGCTGTTTACCTCCGGCCTCGGTGCGCATCTGACCTGGACGCTGCCCTTCGGCCTGCTCATCATGTTCGCCATCTTCAACCGCTTCAACCCGGCCTATGAGGAAGCGGCGCGCGACTTGGGCGCAACGCCGTGGCAGACGTTCCGTTTCGTCGTGCTGCCGATCATTCTGCCCTCGGTGATCGGGATTGGTCTGTTCGGTTTCACCCTGTCTTGGGACGAAATCGCCCGCTCGTCCCAGGCCATTGGCGAGGTTAATAGCCTGCCGCTGGAACTGCAAAGCCTGACGACGACCGTGACCAAGCCCGATATTTACGCGCTGGGAACGGTGACATCGGCGGTGTCCTTCGCGGTGATTTTCCTCGCGCTCTTCGCCATCCGCGCGCTGCAAAACCGGCAAGCGCGCCAGGGGTCAGACGCCGGGGCGGGGATGCTGTGATGATCCATATCGTCAATCCCAACACCACTGCCTCCATGACCGAGAAAATTGCGGCGGCTGCGCGCGCGACCGCCTCGGCGGGGGTCACGGTCCACGCCAGCCAATCGGCGATGGGGCCGGTTGCCATCGAAGGCTATTACGACGAAGCCTATGCCATCCCCGGCATGCTCCAACGCATTCTCGAAGCCGAGCGGGCGGGGGCGTCGGCCCATATCATCGCCTGTTTTGACGATACGGGGCTCGATGCCGCCCGGCAGGCCGTCGCCTCCCCCGTGATCGGTATTGGCGAGGCGGCCTATCATGTGGCAAGCCTTCTCGCCGGGAAATTTTCGGTGGTGACAACGCTGCCGCTCGCCATTCCGGTGATCGAGCATAATCTGGTGCGCTACGGGCTGGCGTCGCGCTGTGCCCGGGTGCGCGCGGGCGGCTTCGGAGTGCTGGACTTAGAAGACCCGGCTTCGGGTGCGGTCGAGCGTCTTTCCGCCGAAATCGAGGCGGCGAAGCGGGCGGAGCGGGCGGAGGCGATCGTGCTTGGCTGTGCAGGCATGGCCGATCTCGCCGCCGTTTTGAGCGAAAAGCACGAGCTGCCGGTGATCGAGGGCGTGTCGGCAGCGGTGGTTCTGGCCGAGGGGCTGATGAAGCTCGGGCTCAAAACCTCCAAGCGCGGTGGATACGCATGGCCCCCCGCAAAACCCTATGCAGGCGCCTTTTCCGCCTTCGCTTATCCCGGATAACGGCGGATCGGGCTGATCTCATCATTCCAGACCGGCGAGCGTCGTGTGGGTCGGCTTATGAAGATCAATGGGATCCGTCCAATTCGGACCCGTCGCCCCAAGGTTACAACCGATAGCCAGCACGATCTCGGCGTTGCCGCTAACCTGTTGGATGGCGATTTTCTGGTGGCTGGCTCTAACCAGAAGTGGGCTGGTGACATCAGCTATATTTTGACAACAGAAAGTTGGCTCTATCTGGCCGTCGTCATCGATCTGTTCAGTCATCGCGTAGTCGGTCGGTCGGTCAGCGACCGGATGAAGAAGGCCTATGCCATCAGGGCGCTCGAGATGGCCATAAACCTGCTCCAGCCACCCAAGGGCTGCATCTTTCATTCTGATCGCGGTAGCTAATATTGCTCATACGACTTCCAGAAGAAGCTGCAGGCTCACGCTTTGCGGCCCTCCATGTTGGGCAGGGGCAATTGCTATGAGAATGCGGCGGTTGAAAGATTTTTCAAAAGTTTGAAGGCTGAAGTGCTCTGGTGGCAAAGCTGGCCGATGCGCCGTCATGCGCAAGCCGCCATCCTTCAGTACATCAATGGCTTCTGCAATCCTCGCTGACGCCATTCATATTTGGGCGGCATCAGCCCCCTCGCATTTGAAGCCAGGGTGGCATAGAGAGATAGGTGACCGGCACAAGTCCGTTACAAGTACAGCGATATGCTTTGTCAGGTCTAGGGCACTAAATCAGCGAAAAACCAATGGCGGATCCTTAAAAACGGTAGAATGTAAAGCTATGATTGAAGGAACACCCTTGTAGAATTCTCTAGGCTTGACGGCCTTTGAGGTGCACGCCGAGCTTTCGACGCCGGAAGATTGTCTATTATTTTTACAAGCTGCCATTGATCTGGATGACGGGAACGGTTTTTTTGGCCTGGATGCGTCCTATTGCCGATGCACAGGGCATGGCCGACACCGCCGCAAGGGCAGGGCTGAATCGAGCGGGTGGTTTAATGCCAAGGGAATGGTCGCCCTTTACGTATCTGTGTCCTTCTTGACGGCCATCCGAGAAGCTAACCAGGCAGGGAGCCTTCAGCCGACAACGCTCGTTTCCTATCAGGCCGAGTGCCCTTGCCGACACCGCATGGCGCGATGCGATGAAACCGACGACCCTGCCGGCGTCCGTAACCCCGGCGTGATTGACTGTTTCGAGGATTTCCCGGATCGGCTATAGCTGTGAAAAGCTTAGTCAGGGCCATCGCATTCGACGGCGAAAAGGGGCGAGAGCGTGCCAAGTTCGCGGGATGTGACGCAGCGGTTTATCGAAGGATTGCGGGCGGGCTTGACCGTTGAGACGGCGACCGAGCGGTTAGCGCCGAAGCCGGGGGCATCGCCGCTTCCCGCCATCCGCCTGCCGCGCCGCCCCTCGGCCCAGAGCCTCAGTAAGATTTGGCGGCTGCTGCGCGCGCATCGGCCCGGTTCCAAGCCAGTTTCCGAGGTCGATGAAGCCGCCCTTGCCGATCAAGCGACGCTCGCGATCGCCGAACTCTACGGCAGGAATATCGAGCAGATGATCGGCACCATAAAGCTACCGCTGGGTCTTGCCGGGCCGTTGCGCGTCAATGGGCTGAATGCGGCGGGCGATTACTATGTGCCCTTGGCGACGACCGAGGCGGCGCTTGTCGCCTCCTACGCGCGCGGTGCCCATGTGCTGATGCAGTCGGGCGGGGCAACGGCGGCGCTATTGAGCGACGGGATGATCCGCTCCCCCGGCTTCGCCTTTGCGTCGGTGGTCGAGGCCGGGCTGTTTGCGATTTGGGCTGTCGATGAAATCGAGGCCCTGCGCAACGTCGCCGAAGCGACAACGCGCCACGGCAAGCTGATCGAAGTCTCGCCGCAGCTTGAGGGCGATCACCTGTATCTCCTCTGCCGCTATACAACGGGCGACGCCGCCGGGCAGAATATGGTGACGATTGCGACCGAAGCCCTGTGCCGCTTCGCCATCGATCACGCGCCGGTCAAACCGCTCTATTGGTTCGTCGAGGCCAACTATTCGGGCGACAAAAAAGCTTCGGCGCTGGGCTTCCTCAATGGGCGCGGGCGGGCGGCGACGGCAAGCGCGCTGATTGACCGCGCGACGGTCGAAGGGCTGCTGCACACAACACCGGAGCGGATGCACGATTATTGGCGCATGTCGGCGGTCGGTGGGGTGATGAGCGGGACCATTGGCATTCAAGGCCATTACGCCAATGGGCTGGCGGCGCTGTTCATTGCCACCGGGCAAGATGCCGCCTGCGTCGCCGAAGCCGCCGTGGGCGTGACGCGGCTGGAGTTGCGCGGCGAGGCGCTGTTCGCGTCGGTCACGCTGCCCAATCTGCCGATAGGCACGGTTGGCGGTGGAACCGGGTTGCCGTCGCAGCAGGCCGCGCTGAAAATCATGGGGCTCGCGGGGGCGGGGCACGCGGCGGCTTTTGCTGAGGTGACGGCCGCCCTCTGCCTCGCGGGCGAGCTTTCGATCATTGGCGCGCTCGCCGCCGGGGAGTTTACCCGTGCCCATCACAGCCTCGCACGGGAGCGGGGCGCGTGACGCTCGCGAGGCGGCTTTGGCAGTATCAGGCAGAGCGGTTTCCGCTGGTGCGGCATGGGCCGTTGATTGTGGTTTTCGCCGCCGCTGGCGTTTCGCTGTCGGCGGGTCTTGGCGGGCGGGAGGTGCCGGGGATTGGGACCTACGCAAGTGCGGCGGCTTTGGCGCTGCTCGCTTTCTTCCAACTGCGCGTCGCCGACGAGGTGAAGGACGCGGAAGATGACCGGCGTTATCGGCCTGAGCGACCCGTTCCGCGCGGGTTGGTCTCGCTGCGGCTGTTGGTTGGTCTGGGATTGATGGCGGCGGCGGGGCAGGCGCTGATCGTTGGGTTTTGGCTGACGGGGGCCATCGGCCCGCTGGTGGCGGTATGGGCGTGGATGGCGCTGATGGCGGTCGAGTTCGGCTGCCCCGCGTGGCTGAAGGCGCGGCTTGTACGCTATCTTATCAGTCATATGGCGATTATGCCGCTGATCGATCTGTTGATAACCGCCTGCGAGTGGGGCGCACGGGGGGAGATGCCCGCCGGGTTGTGGCCGTTCCTGCTGCTGAGTTTCGCCAATGGCTGCGTACTGGAACTCGGGCGGAAGATATGGTCGCCGGATGCCGAACGGGCGGGGGTAGAAACCTACTCCCGTCTCTGGGGGACACGGCGCGCGGTTTCGGTCTGGTTCGGGGCGGTCATGTTTGCGGGCGGATTGTCGATCGGGACGGGACTTCTGGCGGGCGGCGGCGGGCTCATTGCCGTTTGTACGCTTGCTGCAGGGGCAGGCGCTGCGCGGGCCGGGTGGCGGTTCATCCAAGCGCCGACACTGGCGCATCAGGCTGGCGTGGAGACAATGGCGGGGGTTTGGGTTCTAGTGAGCTATCTCGCGCTCGGGTTTATTCCGCTCGTGATGCGAGGGGTTGGATGAGCGGGATTTACTTCCCCGACGACCGCCCCGGCCCGGAAACGGTCGGCGCGAAGGCGGCCACTTTAGCGCGGCTGGCCGATCTTGCACCTGTCCCGCCGTGGGTCGCGGTCACGGCGGCGGCGGTCGATGAAACCGGGCTGCGCGCCGATACCGCCCAGGCGTTGACGGATGCGCTCGTCCGCCTCGGTCCAGGCCCCTATGCGGTTCGCTCGTCGGGCGGGTGGGAAGACGGTGCCGGGGCGGCCCATGCCGGGCAGTTTCTAACCTTGCTGTCGGTCCCGGCCTCGGACGTGCTGGACGCGGTTATGCGCGTCTGGCGCTCGGGGTTTGCCGAAACGGTCAGGACCTATCAGGCTTCTCAAGGATTGACGGGCGCGCCGGAGGGGATTTCCGTGCTGGTGCAGCGGCAACTTGCGCCGCGCGTCGCCGGAGTGGTGTTTTCCGCCGATCCGCTGACGGGCAATCGGGCGGAAACGGTCATTAGCGCCGTTGCCGGGCTCGGGGACCGGCTGATGGCGGGGGAGGTGGACGGGCAGGCCTATCGGATCGCGGCCACGGGACCGCTTATCGAGTACCCGTCGGAAGCGGCACTATTGACCGAGGCCGAGGCGCAGGCCATCGCGGCCTTGGCGCGCGCCTGCGCCGGGCGGCAGGGGTACCCGCAAGATGTGGAATGGGCGATTGAGGGCGAAACGCTCTATCTGCTGCAAAGCCGCCCGATCACCGCGCTGCCAGTGCCGGATGAGACGCTGACGATCTGGGATAACTCCAATATCGTCGAGAGTTATCCGGGCGTCTCCTCGGTTCTGACCTATTCTTTCGCCCGCCATGTTTATGCCCATGTGTACCGCGTGCTGCTGGGGCATCTCGGCGTGCCGGGTGCGGTGATCGCCGAGCATCGGGCCGTCGTCGAAAACCTGCTCGGGCGGATCGACGGGCGCATCTATTACAATCTGCTCAATTGGTATCGGCTGCTGGTGCTACTGCCCGGCTTCGCCCTCAACCGCCGCGCGATGGAGCAGATGATGGGCGTGGCCGAGGCCTTGCCGGACGAGATCGCCGCTCGCCTTGCGCCGCTGCGGCCGCAGGGGATTGCGCGCATTGCCGCTTATGCCAGGCTAGCCCGCGTCGGGGTTGGGCTCGTGGGACAGTCGCTGTGGCTGCCGCGTAAGGTTCGGCGGTTCTACCGGCGTTTGGAAACCGCCCTGTCCGATACGCCAGATTTCACGACCCGCAGCCTCTCCGATCTCGCGCAAGATTATCGCCGTCTGGAAGCAGCTTTGCTGGAACGCTGGGATGCGCCTCTCCTGAATGATCTCATCTGCATGATCGCCTTCGCGGGTTCCCGCGCGGCGCTCACCCGATGGGCGGGAGAGGCGGGGACGCGCTTCCATGCCGATGTGATGGTGGGGCAGGGCGATATTGTTTCGGCGGAACCAGCGCAGCGCATCCGAGCAATCGGCGTGGTGGTGGCGCAGCATCCCGATCTTTTGGCGCAGATGGCTAAGGGCGACGCGGCGGTGATCGATGACCCCCGCGTCAGCGGCGCGCTCACGGCGTATCTCACCCGCTTTGGCGACCGTTGCCCGGAAGAATTGAAGCTCGAGAGCATACCGTTCGGCGACGATCCTACGCCCCTGCTGCGCGCCATCGCGGCGGCGGCGACCGCACAAGGACGCACGCAGAGCCGGGAACTGCCATCCTTGGTCCCGTTGATTTCAGGGCGGTTCAAGCGTTTTTTGGCCGCCCGACTGCTCGCCTGGGCGAAAGCCCGCGTGCGCGACCGGGAGAATTTGCGGCTGGAGCGCACGCGCGTTTTCGCCCGCGTTCGCCGGATCGTAAGGGCGATGGGGGCGCGCTTAGTGGAACTCAAGCGCTTGGAAAAAGTGGAAGATGTGTTCCATCTGACGATTGACGAGCTTCTAGGTGCAATCGAAGGCGGCGGGATCGACCGTGATCTCAAAGCCCTCGTTGTGCGTCGGCAGCAGCAAGAGGCCATCGATCGCGCCAAGGCTGATCCGCCGGAACGGATGGTAATGCAAGGAGCCGCCTTGCTCGACCGGCGCGGCGTGGGGGCCGCAACGCCCGCTCCCGAAACCAGCACCCGTCGCCAGGGAACCGCGTGCGCGCCGGGTGTCGTGACGGGAATCGCCCGGGTCATCACCGATCCCACCCGGCAATCGCTCGCCCCTGGGGAAATTCTGGTCGCCCGTCATACCGATCCCGGCTGGATTGTGCATTTCGCCTCGGCAGCGGCAATTATTGTGGAGCGGGGTAGCCTGCTGTCCCATTCCGCCATCGTCGCGCGGGAATTGGGCATTCCCTGCATCGTCGGCCTTAAGGGCGCGACTAGTTGGCTGCTTGATGGGAACCGCATCACGCTCGATGGGGCGAGCGGTTGGGTGGAGGTGTTGAATGACTGACCCCGGTATTGCTGCCCGCGCCCGTTTCGACCACATCCGCTATGCCCAAGTCTGGGAAGATGCCGATGTGCTGCTGGCCGCCCTTGCGCCGAAACCGGGGGTGCGGCTGGTTTCCATCGCCTCGGCGGGCGATAATGTTCTAGCGCTGCTGACTGCTGATCCCGCGTCGGTTGCAGCTATCGATCTGTCCGACGCGCAACTTGCCTGTGTGCGTCTGCGGATCGCCGCCTATCGACACCTAACCCACGATGATCTTCTCGCGCTGATCGGTTCGCGCTCGTCGGATCGGCGCGGGGAGTTACTCGACCGACTGCTCGCGGCAGTTCCCTCGGATCGGGATTTTTGGGAAGCGCAACGCCCGGCCTTAATCGCCTATGGGCTCGGCGGTATCGGTAAATTCGAGCGCTATTTTCGGCTTTTCCGGGAATGGGTTCTACCGCTGGTTCAGCCGCGCGGCAGGGTTTTGGGAATGCTGGAACCGCGCGATGCGGCAGCGCGGGAAGCCTATTACCGTGGGTGGAATTCCTGGCGCTGGCGTCTGCTGTTGCGGATTTTCTTCTCGCGCACACTGATGGGCCGATTGGGGCGCGACCCTGCCTTTTTCGAATTCGCCGAGGGTGACCTCACCGCCCACCTCGCGGGTCGTATCCGGCATGCGCTGGTGGCGCTGGATCCGGCGGAAAACCCTCATCTTCACTGGATTCTGGCCGGCCATCACGGCGCAGCGCTACCGCTAGCCCTGCGCCCTGAGGCGTTCGAGACAATCCGGGCGCGGCTGGACCGTGTCAGCCTGCACCGGCAACCGTTAGAAAATTTCGCTACCGACAATGCCGGGATCGACGGTTGGAACCTGTCCGATATCTTTGAATATATGGACCCCGTAACCCATGCCGCCGCCTATCGGACCATTCTCGACGCCACGGCCCCCGCCGGGCGGCTGGTCTATTGGAATATGATCGCGGCGCGCCGGGTTCCCGAGGCGCTAGCGGATCGGGTAATATCCCATGAGGCGGCCGCGCACCGCCTCTGGGAGACGGATAAAGCCTTCTTCTATTCGGCCCTGCGGATAGAGGAACGCCGGGCATGATCGCCACGCTGCTACCGGTCGCAGGATCGCTATTGCTAATGGTTGGTCTGCTAGCGTCGGTGACGCTGCTGACCCACCGCCTCGCGCTGGGCGCGGAAGTCTCGCGCAAGGCGATCCACATCGGGCTCGGCGTGTATTGCCTGCTTTTCCCGTGGATATTCGAGCGAGCTTGGCAAGTTACCGCAGTTTGCGGTGGGGCCGTCCTCTTACTGCTCGCGGTGCGAATGAACCGGGCGTTGCGGTCGGGCCTCGGCACGGGGCTGCTGAGTATCGCGCGCGAATCCTATGGCGATCTTCTCTTTGCCCTCGCGGTTGCGCTAACGTTTTTGCTGAGCAAAGGCATCGTCGTCGCCTATCTACTGCCTATCGCCATTCTAACGCTGTCGGATGCGGCGGCGGCACTGGTCGGCACCCATTATGGCCAGCGATTGTTCACCGTGGAGCAGGGGCGGAAATCCTGGGAAGGCACCGCGATCTTCTTCCTCACGGCTTGGCTGGTGGCGCTGCTCGCGCTACTGCTGGCGTCCGACGCGCCCCGGCTGACAATCGTTGTTCTGAGCGCGATTGTGGCGCTCTACGGCACCTCGGTCGAGGCGACGAGTTGGCGGGGGCTCGATAATCTCTTCGTGCCGCTCGCCCTCTGCCTGTTGCTGGTGCATCACCTGGACGATACGCCGTTGGAACTGGCGCAGGGGGCAGCCGTTTTCGTTGGGGCGCTGATCGGGCTTTGGCGGGTCGGGCTTTGGTTTGGGTTGGGGCAGCACGCCGCCTATTTTTTCGCGACGCTGCTGACCAGCATCGTCATGGCGACCGCCGGCTGGAATATCGTGCTGCCGGGAGTGTTGTTGGTTCTCTATGGTCTCGTTCGCCCGCGCCCTGGACAGGAGCAGGCATTGGCCTTTGGGTTGGCCTTGCTGGGACTTGCGCTTTTTTGGTACGCCATCGCCGATTTCACCGGCCTATCGACCGCCTTCGCCTATAACGTCACTCTCGCCACTTTCGGCGCGGGGCTGCTGATCGTCCATGACCGGGCACTCGGCGGTTTTGCCAGCCTGATCGCAACGCTCGGCATAACCTATCTCATTGGCCTGACCGGCTGGGGCGCGGCACCGCAGGAGCCTGCCCTGTTGATCGCCGCTGTCGCGGCTCCCCTCGCGGTTTGCGCCGGTCTTGCGCTGGCCCGATCCTGGTTCGCGGGCGCTCCCGCTTTTCGCGCGGCGCTTCCGGCAATGTTTGCCGGTCTTGCCGTTATGCCGCTCGTGCAGAGACTTCCCGTACCATGGTAGCGCCTGACCGGATCGTCGGCGGCGACGGGGCATCCTGTGCTCTCTGGTTCAACGGACCCGCTTGGGATGGAGTTCCCTGCGCAGCCTTGGGCAAGTTGGTAGGAGGAACCCCCGAAGCGCTTGCGGCTGTCTTAGAAGAAGCTATCGCCGTGCTCGACAGGGCTGGATGCCGCGCTATCCTCGGCCCGATGGAGGGGGCGACCTGGTTTTCCTACCGCATCGTCACGGACGCTGGAACCCGCCCGCCGTTTTTACTGGAGCCCGCGCCCGATCCTATCGTATTGGCCGCGCTGAAGGCCGCCGGGTTCGCGCCCGTCGCCGAGTATGTTTCGACCGTGGCACCCCTCGCCATCTTGCGACGCGGTATTGCGGGAAGCGGAAATTTGCGGCTGCGTGCCTTCGATCTTGAGAAGGCCGAGGATGATCTGAGGCTGCTTTACCGGCTTTCCATCGCCGGGTTTGCCGCGAACGCCTTCTATACCCCGATTGCGGAGGCCGATTTTAGGGCGCTTTATACGCCGGTTCTGCGGCTGCTCGATCCCGAATTTTTGCTCTTCGCCCAGGGCGATGCAGGCGAGACGCTGGGGTTCGCCTTCGCGCTGCCCAATTTTGCCGAAGGCCCGGCCCCAAGCAGCCTGATCCTCAAGACCTACGCGGCACTGAAGCCCGGCATCGGGGCGGTTCTCGCCGATGCTATTCATCGGCGGGCGCGGGCGCACGGTTTTACCGAAGTCATCCACGCGTTCATGCATGGGGATAATCGGTCGCTGAAGCACAGCCATCTGCTCGGCGCGGAAGTTTTCCGGCGCTATGCGCTGTTCGCCAAACGGCTACTGCCATGACGCTACTTGCGCCCTTTCTCGACCATTGTGCCCGCACGCCGGACGCGGCGGCCCTGGTCAGCGGAACGGGCGAGCGCGTGAGTTTCGCTGCTCTCGACCGCCGCTCCTCCGGGCTTGCCGCCGCCTTTCGCGCGCGCGGAATCGGGGACGGGGATCGGGTGCTGATCGCTTTGCCGCTGTCGCCAAAACTCTATGCCGTTCTGATCGCGCTTTGGAAAATCGGGGCGGTTGCCGTCGCCCCCGATGCGTCGGCAGGATTAAAGGGCCTCGCTCACGCCGTCCGCACAACCCAGCCGAAAGCCTATGCCGGGCCGCGCTGGCTTGGGCTTTTGTGCCGATTGCTGCCGGGGCAGCCCGCGCTCGGATCCAAGTTGCCCAGTGTTGCCCCGGTGGCTCTCGATGATCCCGCGCAGACAGTTCCCGACGACCATCCAGCCCTGATTAGCTTCACCTCGGGTTCGACCGGGACGCCCAAGACGATTTTACGCACCCACGGCTTTTTATCGGCGCAGCTTGCGGCGCTCACGCCTCTGCTGCAGATGGCGGACGGCCCGGCGCTCGTGTCCTTACCGATGTTCGTGCTGGCGCTCTTGGGGCTCGGGCAAACAAGCATTTTGCCGCCGGGGTCGATGAGGCGGCCCGATTCGATCAATGTACACCGATGGCGAGCGCATCTGCTCAGAACGGGTGCAACCCGGCTGCTCGCCCCGCCCGCGATCTGCAATCGGCTCGCCGATGCTGATGCCTTGCGGGGGCTGGCGTGGATCGGAACCGGCGGCGGCCCTATTTTTCCGCAGGACTTGCGCCATCTTCAGGCCCGTGCCCCAACCGCCGAGATCATCTGCGTTTACGGCTCGACTGAAGCCGAACCTATCGCCCATCTCCGCACGGCGGATATTCGGGCCGAAGATTGGGAACGGATGATGGGGGGGTATGGATTGCTGGCGGGGGCTCCCGTCCCCGACATTCGGGTTCGTCTGATCAACGACGCAATTCTGGTGACCGGGCCGCATGTCAACAAACGCTACCTTGATGCCGTCGCCCCCCTTTCGGATAAGCATGAGATCGACGGCGAGGTGTGGCATGCGACGGGCGACGCTGGGCGGATTGATGACCAAGGGCGATTGTGGCTGCTCGGCCGATGTGCTGGGCGGGTTGGGGCTTACTTCCCCTTCGCGGTCGAAATTGGCGCCCTGGGCTGGTCGGGCGTTCGGCAAGCGGCGCTAGTTGGGATGGCGGGTAAGCCGATTCTGGCCGTCGCTGGTGACAGGGGCTTCGAAGCAATGTGGCGGGTGAAGCTTGCCGATCAATTTCCCGATATAGAATTGTGTTTTCTGAAGAAAATTCCTCTTGATCGGCGTCATAATTCAAAAATCGATTATCCCGCGTTATACAAACTGCTTTTACGGCCCCAGAAGTGAGGCGGCTATCATTTAACTCGGTCCGATTTGGCGGGTTCACTCTGGTTGGCATTTTATCTATTAATCACATAATCTTGATTATGCGACAATCAGGTGGTGCAGGGGCGGATTCAATTTTGAAGTGCGACTCTCGTTTATTATCCGAGAGTTACGCTTTGGAGCATGGATCATAGAATATTCCCCTCTTTGACCGCAGGGGATTGTGGGTAGAATTTTCTCGGTCGTTCGAACGAGGATATTCGGATAAAGAAGAGCCGTTTTACAGAATCCTAGAAGACGATATCACGTATCGATGTTATTGATGAAATATGCCTCTCTATTTCTTTTCCTGACAATGTCCAAGCATGTCTATTCCCCAACTCACTCCAAACAAGAAGAGACACATTATTTTTTACCAATAAAAAACCGTAATCAAAAATAATTGTATCGTCGGGATCGTCTGACCGGCCAACTCTAATACACTGAATTTGACGCCCCCATCCATTAAAGCAGATAACTCAGGAAAAGAACATTCATCCTTTATACTAGCTTTTTCTTTTCCAACAGTATCATATCTTATCTCTAAAATAGTGATTTCGCCTCCAGTTACGTCGTAATCTTCGCTCCAGAAATAATAGATACGATCTCTGATTTGTATATAGGGGCCTTGAGCGTAAACGGACCCTGAATAAGGATCCACCTCTTTGCCCATGTAAAGTTTTGAACATTGAACACCATCCCATTTCGATCCGGAAATATCACGGATATATTCTAACGTCTTCGCACTGGTCGCAAATACTTTCATAACAAACCTACCTTTAACGATCGCCAGGAGGGTTGCCCACAGGGCCAGGGGATGGGTCTGACTCTCCGGTACTACCACCTTCCCCTTAGGTCGCAGCAGTAGATTCAAGAACGAAAACATCCTGATCGTTCGGATGAAGTAGCAGACCGTAAAAATGGCGCCCGGGCCAAGGGGTGTGACGTGCCCCCCGATTTTGGATCCGTCTTGATGTAGAGTCCGACAGCAGGAGTCGGACGAAGATGAAGCGCACACGGTTTACGGAAGAGCAGATCATCGGGGTTTTGAAGGAGCAGGAATCCGGG
>JAESFP010000108.1_pt1 | contig 85207 bp, 75 predicted proteins | sample 9266181 | NCBI WGS metagenome assembly JAESFP01 (sample SAMN14502547, study PRJNA617102) | algae metagenome | isolation source: Pegethrix bostrychoides GSE-TBD4-15B and co-occurring heterotrophs from... | place: USA: Grand Staircase-escalante National Monument, Utah | collected 2006-08-15 | reverse complement strand
GGAAAGCGCAGGGGAACAGCAGGAGGCCAGACCAGCCGACGAAAACGAATCGGTCGCGTTTGAGCCAGTCATCGACGACATCGAATGCGCCGCGCTCGCTCCGCGATCTTCCCATTGCTATGGTCATTTCATATCCTCTTAATATGACAATGGCAACTCTGTAGATCAGCAAGGCGCAGTGAATGCAGTGGCTGTCTCAGAGAATTAAACCCGCTTAATGCCAGCTTACCGGCTAGTCATTGAGCTGACGCTAAGTGAAATGCGGATAGATCCATTAATCCACTCCACATCTCCTCCTGGCAACCTGGAATAAATACCTATTCAAGCAGTCATACAAGATGCGCTCAATCTAGCATCCAGGGTTTACTGAGAGAAGTTAACGTTTCTATATGATAGGGAGATATGAAAAATTTTACAATCTGATACGTAGGGTTTCTCAATAAAGAATTTTTGCAGCCTGCATCTAGTCAGGGCATTTGACTCAGGATTTTAATCAGCATAGAGCCGGGTTGGCTCTAGACTAGACAGGGCGACTTTTTCTAGAGATTTTTTCTAAACCGCTTCTCAACCGCAATTTGATCTATGGCTGCACCAACCGCCTCTAATCCAAGCACAATCCTTCGCCAACCTATTGTGGGCGCGCGTCGCATCAGCAACTATTTCTGGGCGATGGTTTCAACGCTGGGCGGCATCGGCTTCCTGCTGGCTAGCCTTTCTAGCTATTTTCAAGTCAATCTCCTGCCGCTTTCCAACCCCACCGATTTGGCCTTCATCCCGCAGGGGATTGCGATGGGCTTCTATGGAATTGCCGGTTCACTGCTGGGGCTGTACCTCTGGCTGATTATCGTCTGGGATGTCGGCGGCGGCTACAACGAGTTCAACCGCGAGACGGGCAGGGTGCGAATTTTCCGACAGGGCTTTCCCGGCAAAAACCGCGAAATTGAGGTCTCATACCCGCTGGAAGAGATCCAGTCGATTCGAGTCGATATCCGCGAAGGCCTAAATCCGCGCCGCGTCCTCTACCTGCGGATCAAGGGCAAAGGTGATATTCCGCTTACCCGCGTGGGACAGCCGATTGCCCTCTCCGAGCTAGAAAACCAGGGGGCTGAGCTAGCTCGATTTTTGACAGTGCCGCTCGAGGGACTGTAGGTGCAAAGAATTATTAAGGAGTTGGAGATGCAAATTAGAAGCAGCTGGATGCTGGCCTGCCTGCTTGCGGCTGCGTTGACGGTCACAGGCTGTGCAGGGACGACTCAAGAAACTGCTCAAAGCCCCGCCGAAACGCCCAGCCCGACCGAAAGTCTGGCCGCTTCGCCCACCGAAAGCCCTTCACCCAGCTCTTCGCCAGACGGAGCCGCCGCTCAGTTTAACAACCTACCGCGCCTCAACGGCTCTGCAACCGTCGAGCTGCTGGTTAAGGGCGCGCCAATCACAATTCAGGTGGATGGCAACAGCGCCCCCGTCACGGCCGGCAACTTTGTGGATCTGGTGAATCGCGGGGTTTATAACGGGCTAGCGTTTCATCGGGTGGTGCGCGAGCCGCAGCCATTTGTGGTGCAGGGTGGCGATCCGCAGGGGCGCGATCCCAGTTTCTCGGTCGATCGGCTGGGTACAGGCAACTTCATTGACCCAACCACTTCTCTGCCGCGCTACGTGCCGCTAGAGATTTTGCCCCAAGGCGCGACGCAGCCCGTTTATAGCCAAACGCTAGAGAGCGCTCAAATTGGTAAGCCGCCTAAGCTGAAGCACACGCGCGGCGCGGTAGCGATGGCGCGCTCAAACCTGCCAGATTCGGCTTCAGCCCAGTTTTACGTTACGCTGGCCGATCTGGATTTCCTAGATGGCAACTATGCGGTATTTGGCTATGTCACCAGCGGCATGGATATTGTCGATCAGATTCAGCAGGGCGACCGGATCACCTCGGCCAGAGTCCTCTCAGGTTTAGAGAACTTGCAGCCACCAGGCGGCTAGGCAGGCTGATAGGGGAGTTAAATTAAACTTTCGGATATTGCTGCATCAGCTCGCGCACCTGTTCGGCGTGATAGGAGCTACGGGTGAGCGGTGAAGAGACAACCTGCAAAAAGCCCAGCGACTCGCCAAACTGCCGCCATGCGTCGAACTGCTCTGGGGTGACGAAGAGCTCTACGCCCAGATGTTTGGTGCTGGGCTGAAGATATTGGCCGATGGTGAGAATATCGCAGTCGGCCTGCCGCAAATCCTGCATGACCTGCCGCACTTCTGCATCGGTTTCGCCTAGGCCAACCATGATGCCGGACTTCGTGTAAGTGCTGGATGATAGCTGCCGCGTCTGCCGCAGAAGTTCCAGCGAGCGCTCGTAGCTGCCCTGAGGCCGCACCCGTCGATAGAGGCGCGGCACAGTTTCGGTGTTGTGATTGAGGACTTCGGGCTGGGCTTGCAGAATCGTAGCCAATGCTCCCCAGTGACCGCAAAGATCGGGAATCAGGACTTCAAGGGTGGTCTGGGGCGACACTGCCCGCACAGCTTCAATGCAGCTCACAAACTGCGAGGCTCCGTCGTCCGGCAGATCGTCGCGGTTGACCGAGGTGATCACCACATGGTTGAGCTTTAGCCGCCGCACGGCCTCAGCTAGACGGGTTGGCTCAGTTGGATCAAGCGGCTGCGGCTTTTTTTCAAAGTCAATGTCGCAATAGGGGCAGGCGCGGGTGCAGGCTGGCCCCATAATCAAAAACGTGGCGGTTCCGACGTTAAAGCATTCGCCAATGTTGGGGCAGGATGCCTCTTCGCAGACGGTGCTGAGGCTGAGGTCGCGCAGGATTTCTGTAACTGTACCGACGCGCTGCCACTGGGGCGCTTTGACTCGCAGCCATTCAGGTTTAACTACCACGCTGGTCTCGCTCAGATGAAATACAGCTTCATCTTACTGAAGATTGGCGAGGGTTAGAGAACCGAAATGGGTTGAAGTCCGTGTCGCGGTCGTAGTAGTCCTCCTGCTCCTGCTGCTTCAGCCAGCCAGTGAGCCAGTAAGTGACGGGCGTAAACAGAATTTCGACGCCACATTTGAACAGGTAGTTTGACACAATCAGCATCCAGATCAAGCTATTGGAGAAGCCCGGTACGCCACTAAAGGCAATCAAGATAAACAGCACCGTATCAACCACCTGTCCCAACAGCGTTGAGCTAATCGTGCGGAGCCAAAGATATCTTCCCCCGGTTCGCACCTTGAGCTTAGCCAGCACCAGCGAGTTAGAAAACTCTCCGGCAAAGTAGGCGATCAGGCTCGCGATCACGATTCGCGGGGTCAAGCCCAAAATCTTGCTATAGGCTTCCTGATTCGGCCAGTCAGCCGCCGGGGGCAAAGCCTCCACAATCATGAAGGTAGCCGACATCATCAGGGCTGCCACAAAGCCCAGCCAAATCACCTTGCGCGAGCGAGCATAGCCATAAACTTCGGTGAGGATGTCGCCAAAAATGTAGCTGAGCGGAAACAGAATTGTGCCGCCATCAAATGTGAGTGGGCCAACGGCGACAATCTTGGTGGAGGCGACGTTGGAGATTAGCAGCACCGTCACAAACAGCGCCGTAATCGTATCAAGATGCTTAAAAGATTTGTTCACAGCCAATTCATTCACAGCCAAACAGAGCGAATTTGCCTATTGTAAAGTTCGCAGCCGTCAGGCGCTAGCTGTCCGCCAGCAAATCGCCCCTAACCCAGCCCGCTGCACCCGACGAGAAGCGCACCTGATACCAGGTAAAGCCATCGTCGCCCTGAGCGCTGCCCGCAATCTGCACCGGATCGCCAGGATTGGCTCGATAGCGCACCTGTGAGTTGGGGCTGGCAAACTCGCGGATGTTAATAGCTGCGTCTGGATCGCGGGCGGTCAGTGTTGAACTGCGGCCTCCTCGTCCGGGCTGGCCATAGGGTGACTGGCCATAGGGTGACTGGCCATAAGGGGCTTGTCCGTAGGGCGCTTGATTTGGCTGCTGGTAAGGCGACTGGTAGGGCTGGCGACCCGATGGCTGCTGGTTTGGCTGCTGATTTGGCACTTGTCCTCCCGGCTGAAGAGCGTATGGCGGCTGATTAGAAGGTTGATTTGGCTGCTGGTAGGGCTGTTGATAAGGCTGTTGATAAGGCGGCTGGGCGGGTGACTGCGGAGCCTGCGAATCGCTGGGCGGCTGAGCCTCGTCACTGCTGGAATAGTTGGGCGGCTGAGCCGGAGCTTGAGCGGGGGCTTGGGTTGACACCAAATCACCTCTTACCCAGCCAGTGGAGCCAGCCAACTGCACTTCATACCAGGTAAAGCCGTCGTCGCCCTGGATGCTGCTCGCAATCTGCACCGGATCGCCGGGATAGCCTGTAGACTGCACCTGCGCCGAGGTGCTGGCCGCATCGCGAATATTGATGGGTGCGCCCGCCTCGCTAGCGTTGAGATAGGCTGTCTGGCCGATTGCTGCGGCAGCCGCTGGAGCGGGGGCCGGGGAAGAAGCGGGCGGCTGAGCATCTGGGCTATTAGGATCAGCGGCAGCTGTGGACTGCTCTACCACGCCGCCAATCGCTTTGGCTAGGGTGAGCGCTCTGGCGTAGCTGGTGAAGCTGGCTGCCTGCACGGTTGGTTTGCCGCTCTTGGTGCGGGTAACGCTGACCGCATCGCCGCAGTATCGAGTGCGGATATCGTCTAGACTTGCCCCGTCGATGAAGACTGAGTACCAAGAGTCGCTGGGTTCGGAGGCGTTGTCGCCACAGGAGGTCATCGGAAAGCTAAACTGGCTGCTGGGTGCAGGGCTAACGGACGGCGGAGTCGATGGATAGGTCGCTGCCGCATTGGGGTTAGTCCCGCTCGGGTCAGCCGAACTGCCCTCAGCGGGAAGATCACTTTGATAAGAGGGCGAGGCCATGCAGGCTGTCAGGCTACTCAAACCCAGCAGAGCCAGCAGCAGCTTCCGGGAGAGCTGTTTTTTGTAAAAGCGTTTCCCAAAGGCTAACCTCCGAGAGATCCAGCCTCTAGGATCAGGCGAACTGGAGATGGGGCGGGAATAGTTCGTTCTGATCATAAGACACAAGCTCTACCTGGAGTACAGTTTTGCGGCCTGTTTTGCGGCTATGCTGCGCGGCTATGTAGGGTCTTGGAGGCTGTATTGATTTACATCTCGATACAGCTAGTGCCTACGTACCAGTTTAGCAATTTATTTCAGACCACCCGCATTATTCTAATCGTAGAAAAATGAAAAAGCTGTTTATTACTGGAGCCAGCGGATTTTTGGGCTGGCATCTCGCTCAGCTGGCTCAGACCGCAGGCTGGCAGGTTTACGGCAGCTATCAATCTCGACCTATCGAGCTAGCTGGCGTTAGCTCTTTCCCACTGGATCTAACCGACGCAGTTTCAGTAAAGCTGGTGATGCAAGAATTAAAGCCAGATGCTGTTGTGCACTTGGCCGCGCTCTCCAGCCCTAATGCCTGCGAAGCTGAGCCAGAGCGCTCCTATCAAATCAACGTGGTGGCCTCATCTGAGCTGGCTGGCCGCTGTGCCGAGGCCGGAATTCCCTGTCTGTTTACCTCATCTGAGCAGGTGTTTGACGGCCTGCATCCGCCTTACCGCGAGGCTGTTCCGGTTTGCCCAATCAACCGCTACGGCGAACATAAAGCGATGGCTGAAGTTGAGATGCGGCATCGCTGTCCCAATTTGACGGTCTGCCGCATGCCGCTGCTGTTTGGGGCAGCACCTGCGGATAGCTTTATTCAGCCTTGGCTCAGGGCAATGCGAGCGGGCAAGGCAGTTGATCTATTTATAGATGAAATTCGCAATCCGATTAGCGGCACGGACGCGGCTCAGGGCATTTTGCTAACGCTCGATCTGCTGATGCGGGGGCAGGCTCCTGATCTGCTGCATCTGGGCGGCACAGAGCGGTTGTCGCGCTACGCAATCGGCCAAACGCTAGTCGCAGCGCTAGAAATTTCTGAGGCCAAGCTGAATCCCAGACGGCAAAGCGAGGTGAAAATGGCTGCGCCTAGACCGCCTGACGTTTCGCTGGATAGCTCACTGGCACTGAGCCTGGGATTTCGGCCAAGTCCCCTGCGCCCAGCTCTAGAGGCAATCCGTTCGCAGCTTTAAGGGGATTCAGGAAGAAGGATTAAGAATCAGGACTGAGAAATTGCTCAAGGTCGGCAGCAGCAGCGGCCAGATCCTCCAAATCAACCAAATCAAGCTGTGACTCTGGCACAGTCTGCAAATTTGAATCTTGCTCAGATTGAGTCAAGCTCTCGGCGGCAGGCGGCTTCAGCTCTGTTTCAAAGCAGTCCGCAAGCTGATCTAGAGATTTCATAAACGCATCGGCGGCGGCTTGGCGCTGCACCTGCTGCTGATTATCCATGTGGCGTCCCACAAACATCTAAGGATTAAAGTTCCCAACCTGATTGTCGAATTGCCCCTTCACCCTTGAAAATAAGGTGAGAATGAGAGGGGAGGTGAAAGAGTTATGAGAGGAAGACAATCAAAATTTCCTCCAAAATTTCCTCCAAATCCTAGCACTCAGCTCTAGTACCCCAGTTTTAGCGTTAGCAATAGAGGCAGACGAAGTGAGTCACGGACTAGATTATGACCTGGTAATTATCGGCGCTGGCGTTGGCGGTCATGGCGCTGCCCTACATGCGGTGAGCTGCGGCCTCAAGACGGCGATCATCGAAGCAGCAGAAATGGGCGGCACCTGCGTCAATCGCGGCTGCATTCCCTCGAAGGCGCTGCTGGCAGCCTCCGGTCGGGTGCGAGAACTCCGCAACGCGCATCATCTCAAGGCGCTGGGCATCCAGGTCGATCAGGTCAGCTTTGAGCGCCAGACAATTGCCGATCATGCCAGCAATCTGGTCGAGAAGATTCGCGGCGATCTGACCAATAGCTTGAAACGAGTGGGCGTGGATACGATTCAAGGCCGAGGTCGCGTTGCCGGAGCGCAGAAGGTGAGCGTCACGACCGCATCGGGCGAGGAGCGAACAATCACGGCGCAGGACATTATCGTTTCAGCAGGATCTGTGCCCTTTGTGCCACCCGGCGTGACGCTAGACGGCAAGACCGTATTCACCAGCGACGACGGGCTGAAGCTGGACTGGCTGCCGCCGTGGATCGCAATTGTGGGCAGCGGCTATATTGGCCTGGAATTTGCCGATATCTACACGGCGCTGGGCAGCGAGGTCACGATCATCGAAGCGCTCGATCAGCTGATGCCGGGGTTTGATCCCGATATTGCCAAGCTGGCTCAGCGGGTGCTGATTGCGCCGCGCGACATTGAAACTAAAGCGGGCGTGCTGGCCATGAAGGTCACGCCCGGTTCGCCCGTGGTGATTGAGCTGGCTGATGCCAAGACCAAAGAGACAGTAGAAGTGCTGGAGGTGGATGCCTGCCTGATTGCCACCGGACGGATTCCGGCCACCCAGGATCTCGGCTTAGAGTCGGTTGGAGTCGAGCTAGATCGGCGCGGTTTTATTCCCGTCAGCGACGAGATGGCGGTGCTGCGCGACGGTCAGCCTGTGTCGCATCTCTGGGCAATTGGCGATGCCACGGGCAAAATGATGCTGGCACATGCGGCCTCGGCGCAAGGCGTAGCGGCAGTCGAAAATATCTGCGGGCGAACGCGCCAGGTGGACTACCGCAGCATTCCAGCCGCCGCCTTTACCCATCCCGAAGTCAGCTTTGTGGGACTCACTGAACCCGCCGCGCAGGAGCTAGCCCAGGCGGAAGGCTTTCAGATTCAAACCGTGCGCTCTTACTTCAAGGGCAACTCGAAGGCAATTGCCGAAGGCGAAACCGACGGCGTAGCCAAAGTGATCTATCGACAGGATACCGGCGAGGTGCTGGGCGTGCATATTCTGGGGCTTCATGCCTCAGACTTGATCCAGGAAGCCGCCAACGCGATTGCTCAGCGCCGCTCGGTACAGGAGCTAGCCTTTTTGGTTCACACCCATCCGACGCTCTCAGAAGTGCTGGATGAAGCCTACAAGCGAGCAGTTGCAGCTCATTGAGCGATCACAATCCTTTAATTTTTGACATCATGCAGATCCGTCGTCGTTGCCCCAACCCCACCATTGCCGTAGACTATCTGCGCTACCAAACCAAAGTCCCGAACGCTGAGCCGCAGCATATTCTCGAAGAAATTGTTTGGCACAAAGAGGTCGAGGTGGAGCGGTGGCGTGAAAAGCTGCCCCTGCTCGAACTCCAACATCAGCTCCGCGAAGCTGCCCCCACTCGCGATTTTGTGGCGGCACTGCGCTCAGCCCCGACTCAGCCCGCTCTAATTGCCGAGGTCAAAAAAGCTTCACCCAGCAAAGGCATCATCTGCGAAAACTTTGACCCGGTGGCGATTGCTCAGGCTTATGCAGTGGGCGGAGCGACCTGTCTCTCGGTGCTGACCGACGCAAAATTTTTTCAGGGCAGCTTTGACTACTTGCAGCAGATCCGGGAGGCAGTGGCGCTGCCGCTGCTCTGCAAAGATTTTGTGATCTATCCGTACCAGATCTATCGGGCGCGACTGCATGGAGCCGATGCGGTGCTGCTGATTGCAGCAATTCTGTCTGACAAAGATCTGCGCTACTTCACCAAAATCGCGGCCACTGTTGGCATGGCCGTGCTGATTGAAGTGCATACGCTAGCAGAACTCGACCGGGTGCTGAATCTCGGCGATCTTCAGCCTCAGCGCCAAATCATCGGCATCAACAACCGCGACCTGGAAACTTTCACGGTCGATTTGGAGACAACCGATCAGCTCTTGAGCGCTCGTGCCCAGTCGATTCAGGCTCAGCAGCTGCTGGTCGTCAGCGAGTCTGGACTGCATAGCCGCGCGGATCTCGACCGGGTGCAGCAGGCCGGAGCCGATGCCGTCTTGATCGGCGAATCGCTTGTCAAACAGCCCGATCCCGCTGCCGCAATCGTCCAAATGTTCGCCAGCTAGTCGTCTGTTGTGGTTTCAGCTTGGAGATCGCTCAAATTCGTGCTTAGATTGACGTACATATACCGACCTTAAGCTGTTCGACCTCAAGCTGTATGGATCCGATTCCTCTTCCGTCTCATATTCACTACGAGCTTTTGCTACAGCTTCTAGAGCGTCAAACCATCCACGCCATTGGCCGCAAATCGCCCCAGCAGGAGCAGCTGCATGAGCTAATTTCAACGCTCCGCAAGGCATTCACGCAGCAAAAGCAGCTCGAAGAAAGCTGCGAGCGCGCTCATCTAGCGGTGGACTATCGCTGGTCGCTCAATCAGCGCCAGCAGCCCGGTGAGCAAAATCTGGCAGCAGTCGAAGCCAATCTGACAGCCCAACGGCCTGCGAAAGAGTAGCTTAAAGAATTGCGAGAGGCACAGTTGAGAACTGAGCAGATGCTATAGACTGTGAAGCGGTAATTTGCTCAACTTTTTAGGAGGTTCGGTTTGCAGGCGCAGCCCCAGCTCAGTCGAGTTCAGCAGCTCGAACAGGCGCTCGATCAGGCGCTGGCTTGCATTGCTGATCTGCGGCCTCGGCTCCAGGATCAGCAGCGCCTAGAAAGTCAGCTGGTCGATACCGAAAGCTATGCCTCCATGCAGCAGCAGGCGATTAGGCGGCTAAAGCTGCAAATTGCTGAGCAGCAGCAGGCGCTCGAAGTCCAGCGGCGCGAAACGCAACAGCGCGATCAGGCCATTCAGGAGCTGCTCGGCACGATTGAAAGCATGTCCCAATCGCAACAGCAGGCAGGGGAGCGCATCCGCAGTCGGCTGGATCAAGATCAGCAGCAGGTTCAGAGCCACCGCAGTCGGTTGAGCAAGCATTTGCAAGGCTTGCAGGCAGTTTTAGAGTCGCGTCAGCGGCGGGTCGCTGAGCTAGAGGCCGAAATGCAGATCGCACACCGCCTTAACGAGAGTTTGCAGCAGCAGCTTGCAGCCGTTCAGGAGCAGATTCAGCTGCGCTCAGGTCAGTTTGAACTAGAGCAAGATTGGCAGCCAGATTGGCAGCAAGACTGGCAGCAAAACATCCATTCAGCCCCGCGCGTCAGCCAGCTTGAGCAGCAGATTGCCGAGATGCAGGAGCAGATCTTGCAGCAAGCTCAGCAGAAAGCGGAGTACGAAACCGCAGTTCAGTACTGGAAAGATCGCTATCTCGGCCAGCAGGTCGAACCCACTCTTGCCCCTGGCCAGCCGGATGAGCTACCATCTCGACTGCCCAAAGTCGAACTGCCCAATTTTTTGGCGCGTCGCCCAGCCGCTTCCACAGCCGATCTGCCTGCGCCTAGCCGTTGAGCCGCAAAGCCATCACATCCAGATGGGGATCGGTGTATGATCTGGTGTGACCTGCTGAGTGATCTGCCGACCTTCACATCACGATCTGCCGCGTCTAGTATTTGTCGCGCCCGGTCTCTGCCGCATCCAGTCTCTGCTGCATTCAGTCCAGTCGCCGGGGTGCAGCTTCGATCGTAGCCCCAGCTTGTCACAGTCTTTGTAGCAACAGGATATACCAATGGATGACAAATTAATGTTGATGATTCCCGGCCCTACTCCCGTGCCGGAGCAGGTTTTATTGGCAATGGCCAAGCACCCAATCGGCCACCGCAGCGGTGACTTTTCCAAAATTATCGCCGAAGTCACTGAGGGTCTGCAATGGCTACACCAAACCCAAAACGACGTGCTGATCCTGGCTGCTAGCGGTACGGGCGCAATGGAAGCAGGCATCATCAACTTCCTCAGCCCTGGCGACCGGGTACTGGTAGGCAGCAACGGCAAATTTGGCGAACGCTGGGCACTGCTCTGCGAAGCCTTTGGCCTCAGTGTCGAGCGCGTCACCGCCGAATGGGGCAAGCCGCTCGACCCAGCGCAGTTCCAGACGCTGCTGGCAGCCGACACAGCCAAGCAAATTAAGGCCGTAATTGTCACCCACAGCGAAACTTCAACGGGCGTGCTAAACGACCTAAAAACGATCAGCCAATCTGTCAAGTCGCACGGGGCGCTGATGCTGGTCGATGCAGTGACGAGCTTGGGCGCAACTAGCGTACCAATGGATGATTGGGGGCTAGATATGATAGCTTCTGGCTCGCAGAAAGGCTTTATGCTGCCGCCGGGACTGGGTTTTGTAGCCGTTAGTCCGAAAGCCTGGGAAGCTTACAGTCAGGCCAAACTGCCTCGGTTCTATTTGGATCTAGGAAAATATCGCAAAGAAGCCGCTAAAAACAGCCATCCGTTCACGCCGCCTGTCAACATGTTTTTTGGCTTGCAGGTGGCGCTGAAGATGATGCAGGCTGAGGGGCTAGAAAACATTTTTGCGCGACATCATCGCCATATGACGGCGACCCGCGCCGCAATGAAGGCCTTAAACCTGCCGCTATTTACCTCAGACCAGGCTTCTAGTCCGGCAATTACGGCTGTTGCACCTGTAAACGTTGAGGCGGAGCAGATTCGCGCTATCGTCCGCAAAAAGTTTGACATCGTCATGGCAGGCGGTCAAGACCACCTGAGCGGCAAGATTTTTCGGGTGGGGCATCTGGGCTTTGTCAGCGATCGCGATATTTTGACCGCAGTTGGCGCTCTAGAAGCCGTTTTGCAGGAGCTGAACTATGAAGTAACAGCGGGTGCAGGGGTGGTGGCGGCAGCTCAGGCGCTCTCGGCTTAATACCCAATTTGCCTATGAGACGGGGCCTATAAGACGGGGCGGGTCAAGCTAGACCTCGCCCCGTTTTTACTGTTCATTTCTCAGGTTTCGTTGAGATCCGGAGACGGCGGGGCTTCTAGCCAGTCAAAGATGCGGTCAAGCTGCTCTAGCGTCACTAGACCATACTGCCAGAGAATCATTGGCAGTGGCCCCTGGTCTTGCTCTCGAAACCGCAGAGCGATCCGGATTGAGGCTGAAGGCAGCGCCAAATCTTCCTGCAAAAATCGAATAAAGCGTTTATAAGTTGTGGGTGTCATGTTCACCTCCCGCTAAGTCAGTGTCAGTGCCCGAAGTCGGGTCTGCTGACTGATTGCTGAACCGATGGCTCGACTGCTATAGAACGAATTAAAAACCAAGCATAGATGAGATATCAAAAACTGGACTGCCTCTTTCGGAAGAAAGCAAATTAGTGACGTTAATTTAGGTGAAGAATTTATGGGTGAAGAATTTATCTGGAGCTGTCACCTGCTTGGGTTCTAAAACTACTGGGGTTCTAAAACTACTGGGGTTCTAGAAACTGAATTGTCAGCTGATCGCCTGCTTTTACCCCCAGCTCTGCCGCCCTACCGCTGCGGAGTTCAATCACTTGATTGACATCCAGGCCGGGGCCGTAAGTTGGGCAGGGCTGGCTGGTGCAAGGTGGCACGTTGGCAATCACGGCCTTGACTTCGCCGTTGAGCAAAAATACCATATCGAGCGGCTGCGGCGTGTTTCGCATCCAGAAACGCAGCGGGCGCGGCGGATCAAACGGAAACAGCATTCCTTGGTTGTCAGGTAGAGCGGGTCGGTACATCAACCCTTTGGCCTGCTCAGCCTCAGTCCGCGCCACCTCTAGCTGAATCATCTGTTCGCCAACTTTTACTTCAGCTGAAATCGGCAGCACTTGAGCCAAATCCTCTTGAACGGTAGGAGCAACTTCGGGGAGGGGCGCTGTTGAGCGCTGCGCTAAGCTGGAGTCCTCGATGGCCATCGAACAGCTAACGAGTCCGGCGGCCAGTCCAATCACGCAGAGCGAAGTCAACAAAAGTCTATGGCGCATGAGGATTTGAATCTGCGTTGAGCAAGGGCGACAGCAACCAGATTCTAGCTCAAAGCTGAAAAAGCAGACCTGATGCAAGTGAGTTAGGGCGAGGGCAACGGTGCGCTTGGCAGGGGATTTGAGGGTGGATTCTGCAAATCGATCTGTTTTTGGAAATAGTCCAGCAGCCGGATCATACCGCTTGAACCAATGGGCACCTTGCCCGCTTCACCAAACCAGGTGTTCAGAATGTTCTGCTCTGCTGGTTTTTGAGCCAGCGCCCCTCGCATAAAGTCCAAGAGGCTGCGATTCACCGCTTGCCGAAATTCCTCGTCGCCTTGAGGCAACATGCAGGCATAATACTCCTCATCGAGCGGTGCATCAGGGAACACTGCGTAGGGACTGGCCTCTGGGCTGGCTGGATCGATCAGCGACAGCCGCATGGCTTCCAGCAGAACGCCATCGCTGGCCAATGCATCAACGCGCTGATTTTGCAGAGCCGTTAAGCCCATTGCCCGATTGTTAACCGTCACAAACTGCGCCAGCGGATAAGATCTGCGCATCAGCTGCTGATTGGTTGTGCCTGCAATCACGCCAATCCTGAATTCTGTGCCCAGCCGATTCTCGGTGTTGATGAGTAGCTGCGTGCCCGTCACGAAATAGCCCACCGAGAAATTGACTTGCAGCTCGCGGCTGGGGCTGATGCTAGTCGAGCCACAGACAATATCGACGCTACCCTGACTGACAAGCGTCAAACTGTCAGTATCGGCATCCACTAGCTCTAGCTCAACTGGCCGCCGCAGCTCGCGCTGGAGCGTTGCCCGAATTCGCTCTAATAAATCAACTGAATAGCCGCGCCACTCTCCGTCTGGCGTGCGAAAGGCAAAAGGAGCCGCGTCTGTGCGGGTTCCCGCCGTGAGCTTGCCCGTGCGCGCGACTTGGCTCAGCAATGACGGGAGTGGTTCGGCAGCCTGAGCGCTGTTCATTTTCCCCGAGTGCCCCCAGATTTGCGCCAAGATCTGCACCAAAATCAAGCTGCCCAGCAGCGCGCCCAGCTTGATCTTGCGAGTCTGCCTAGCCCGCATCAGGTTTCGCGCAGCACATAGCCGACACCTCTAACGGTCTGGATTAAGCGCTTTTCGCTTTCATTTTCAATCTTGAGGCGCAGATAGCGAATATAGACTTCAATCACGTTAGATTCGCCCATGAAGTCATAGCCCCAGACGTTTTCGAGGATCTGCTCGCGGGTGAGCACCTCGCGCGGATGCTCCATCAGATATTTCAGCAGCTCAAACTCCTTCATCGTCAACTCGATGGGGCGGTCATTGCGGAAGGCGCGGCGGGTGGCTAGATCCAGCGTTAGCCCGCCAAAACGGAGCTGCTCGTTGGGCAATGCGTCGGTTTGCAAGTAGAGCCGCACCAGCTTCAGAAAATCTTCACTGCGGTAAGGCTTGAGAAAATAGTCGTCGGCTCCGGCCTGCATACAGGCCACCCGGTCTTCCAGAGCATCCCGTGCCATCAGCAGCAGCACTGGCATTCTGGCTCCCTCAGCGCGCAGATGGCTACAGAGCGACAGCCCCGATTCGCCCGCCAGCATCCGATCAATCACGACTAGAGCGGGCTGCATCGCCTTGACCTGCTGAAGTCCAGCTGCCGCATCATGGGCAATCGTTGTCTCATAGCCCGACTCCTGCAAATCGGCTCTGACATGCTGAGCTAATAGTTCATCTGGCTCAACTACTAGCACTCTGGGGCCGACTTCGACTGTACTCATGGCAGCCTCATGTATGGGTAGGGGAGCATCGGTTATCGGAATGCCTTTGGTTCTAACATGGCGCAGGCTCAAACGGCTAATTTCCAGAATCAGCGTAATAAATCTCTAAGGCAGGCTTCTGGGACAGGTGCTCTAGAGCAGGGCTTCTAGGGCAGTTCCACTGAAGTGGGTTTGGCAACATGCGGCAAGCCCCAGCCCAGCTTCTCGCGCAGCACGTGAAAAAATTCGTTAGGGCGCAGCCGGATAAACCGGGCGGCATGGCGAGAGCGCAGCACCCGCACCCGGTCTTCCGGCAGCACCGCACAGCCCGCGTTACCGTCCACGATCAGCACCAGCGGCGTCAGGTTAGCTGGAAAAATGGTCACCGGCTCGCTATCTGCGAAGACCAGTGCCCGCGAGGCCAGCGAATGTGGACAGATCGGCACGAGCTGCAACACAGGCACGCCCGGTGCAATCACCGGCCCGCCTGCTGAGAGCGAATAGGCTGTCGAGCCAGTCGGCGTGGAGAGAATCACGCCGTCAGCCGCAATATCGACCGGGGCATGACTGCCCAGCTCAATCTCAAAATGGCACATGCTAGTCAGCGGCTCGCGGTGCAGCACCATTTCATTCAGGCAGAGCGCCTCCCAGACCAGCGCCTCCTCCCGCCAGACCTGCACGGCCAGCATGGCACGTTCCTCAACGGCATATTGCCCCTGCGTGATTAAATCCAGCGCTTCCGGCAGCTGATTCAGGTACGCTTCAGTCAAGAAGCCCATATGTCCTGTATTGACGGTCAGGAGTGGGATACCGCAGGGGGCCACCTGTCGAAAAGCAGCCAAAACCGTACCGTCCCCGCCCAGCACCACGCCAAACGCCATCTCTGAGTCGAATCCCGGCGGCGCTAGCTGATCAATTGGCGCATGGCAAATGGGGCGATGCGGCTGGGAATAGCCCAAAATGCCGCCAGTTCCTGTCGTCTGGCAGACATCCCAACCCTGGCTCTTCAGCTTGTCCTCGATCTCCTGGGCAGTGCGGCAAGCGATTGGCTTTGTGTCGTTGTAGATAATGCCAGCTTTAGGCACGCGAGGTATCCAATGTCAGGTGCAAAAATGTCAAATTCGCGGTTTGCTGCGGCAAGACCCGGCAAGACCCGGCAAGACCTAAAGATAGATCCTGGGGATCGCAGGGGATCGCAACAGCAAGCGCTTCTATCTAGATTATGTGATTGCTCAAGCTTTGAACAGCATTTTGCTGGACTCTGTTGCTGTGCCTAGCTCAGCAGATTGACCTAGGCCGGTTGTGATCAATCCTTTGATGAGTCCAATCAGCAGTTCTGATTTGTCGATATCGTAATATTCTGTTACAAGAAGAGAGGTAGCCTGTTTAAGGTGGCGTGGTAGCTGAAATACGGCTCGCATTGATTTTCAGTCCAACGTTCGGAATGTCTAACAGCATGTTTAGCAGTTTTACAGGCACAAAGGGTGGAACTGATTTTGGCGAGCGAATGCTGAATGCGGTTGCTACTCAGTCGATTCGCCATCTGTTTTCACAGAGTGAGGCGGTGGATGTGGCAATTCGCTGTCAGCCGTCGAGCAAGCTGATGCAGGGCAGTATCGACAGCTTCAAGATGACGGGTCAGCAGCTGGTCATCCGCCGTCAGTTTGAGGTAGTCAAGATGGCCTTTGAAACGGACGCGGTGGCAATTGATTTTGGGTCGCTGCTGAGCGGTAAGCTGCGGCTGAAGCAGCCCACTCAGGCCGTCGCACAGATCACGCTAGCCGAAGCTGGCATTAACCGCGCCTTCAGTGCTGACCTAGTGCAAAAGCGCCTGCAAAATCTGGAACTGGAGCCATTGACGAACCTCTCAGGCGGCGAGCCTATCTCGTTTCGGGATGTTCTGGTGAAGCTGCTGCCCGAAAATCGCGTCCAGATCTTTGCAAAAACCGATCTGCCCAACCGGGCAGATCTGCCGATCCGGCTGACGGCGACCCTGGCCATCGAAAAGCGGCGGCGAATTTTGTTTCAGAATTCGCAATTTGAGGGGGAAGGGCTGCCGGAGTCGATTTGCGGCCTCTCTGAAACGCTGACGACTGCCTTTGTCGAGATCCTCAACGAAATGGTTGATCTCGATCGCTTTGACCTCGACGGCGTGGTGCTGCGGCTGAATCGATTAGAAACACAGGATCAGCAGCTTTTGTTCAGCGGCTATGCCCAGATTGAGCATTTTCCGAGCATTTAGCGTTTCCGAGTATTTATTTTTCCCAGCATTCAGCTCGCTTGATCCCGGTGATCCCGCTGATTGATTTGATCTAGAGGTATGCTGATAGCTGTAGAAATTGGCTGAATACAGGCCAGGAGATCTATGCCAGCCAACTTGTTCACAATGGGCGGCGTTGTGATGTGGCCACTGCTGGGTCTGTCGATCCTGGCAATGGCGCTGATTTTAGAGCGAATTGTCTTTTGGCTGCGAGTCATGCGACGACAGGAACGCATCGTTCGCGAGGTGCTGCTGCTCTATCGGCACGACCCGACTGGCGCATTGCATAAGCTGGAGAGAAATCTGCATTTGCCAATTGCCCGCATCTTCATGGCGGCGCTAGAGCTAGAGCAGCCCACGCCCGACGAATTTCGGCTGGCGTTGGAGAGCGCCGCCCAGGCGGAGATCCCGCTACTGAAGCGCTTCAACACCGCTTTTGAAACCGTGATTAGCGTCTCGCCGCTGCTGGGGCTGCTGGGGACGGTGATCGGGCTGATTAATTCCTTTGCCTCGCTGCGGATTGGCGACTTGGGCGGCACTTCTAACACCAATGTCTCGGCGGGAATTAGTACGGCGCTGATTTCGACGGCAGCGGGTCTGGTGGTGGCGATCTCGACGCTGCTGTTTGCCAATCTGTTTCGCGGCTTCTATCTGAGGCAGATTGCGCTGATTCAAGAGCATGGCGGTCAGCTTGAGCTAATTTACCGCCGTTACCATGAGCGAGGAGCCTTCTATGCGTCTCCCCGATGAGCCGGAGCCTTCTTTTCAGATCAATATCGTGCCGATGATCGACGTAATCTTCGCGATTTTGACCTTTTTTATCATGTCTACGCTCTTCCTCACCCGCTCGGAGGGGCTGCCGGTCAACCTACCTAACGCCACCACATCTGAGATGCAGACCGAAACGCAGATTGTCATCACGATTGACAAATCTGGAGCGCTGTCACTCAACCGCGATCCGGTGCAGCTTGAGGCATTGGTAGCCGACGTGCAGGCGCAGGTGCTAACTGGCAAGCAGCCTGTGGTGGTGATCAATGCTGACGAATCCGTGGCGCATGGCAAGGTGATTACCGTCATGGACAGACTGCGAGCCATCAAAGGCGCGCGGCTGGCGATTGCGACTCAGCAGCCTTGATCTGCGCTAGCTCCTGCATCAGCAGTTGGGCGCGTTCCTGCACGGTTTGCCAGTCACTCTGAGCGATTGCCTGCTTCGGGAAAAGCTGTCCGGCCAAGCCAACTGCTACTGCACCTGCCGCAATTAAGCTGGCTGCATTTTCGAGCGTCACGCCACCTGTCGGAATCAGCGGCACCTGATCCATTGGCCCCTGCAAATGCCGGATATAGGCCGCGCCGCCCACAGTTTCAATCGGAAAAACCTTGACGCAGGTGGCTCCGGCCTGCCATGCGCTCAAAATTTCGGTGGGAGTGAGCGCCCCCGGCACAATGGGAATCTGCTGCGCCACAGCTCGCTGAATTAGCGCCGGGCTGCTGTGTGGCGTGAACAGAAACGCTGCCCCGGCATCGATGGCGGCCTGTAGGTCAGCTGGGGTAAGCAATGTGCCCGCGCCAATACAGCAATCAGGCAGTTCGGCTTGCAGACGGTGCAGCAGCTTGGCGGGCTGGGCGCTGTTCCAGGTGACCTCAATCAGCTCCATGCCACCTGCGGCCACGGCCTGCGCCATTTGCAGCCCCAGTTCTGGGCTAACCGCTCGAATTACGGCAATTGCCTTTTGCGCTTTGACGCGCGCGAGCCAGGAATTTGACATAAGGAAAGATCTTGGCCTAAAACATATGGCTCCATTCTTGATCCCAGCATTTATCATCCTGCCAGGTGCGGTCAGTTGCTTCACAGGATTGTCGGTCTTGCAGCCAGGGGATCGCAGTGGGCTGGATTTCGCTCTGCTGACCTTCTGCATTCACCCGCACTAGCCAGAGAATACTCGGCACGGTGATAGCCGCCAGCAGACTGAGCAGCGCCAAACTGCCAAACAGCGTTGAATAGGGATGGTGCATATTTTCAGCCCGCAGTCGCTGGATGGAGCGACGTTCGCGACCACCCAACAGCACGATATAGAATCCGCGACCTGGGAAAGGAATCGTCAAACGCAGATCATGCGCGTGATTGCCTGCTTGGACGCCGCGAAATGCGGATCGAAATGCCTCCAGTTGCGTTGGTGTGAGGCTAGAGACAACCTCAGGCGGCATCCGCTGCAACAGCTGATCGGACGAGAGATTGCGAGGAGTATGATGAGATTTCTGAGTAGCATGGGACATAGGACAAAATCTTGACCTTCAGGTCTGAAGAATTGGTATAGAGCCGAGGGATGAAGCCCCCTACGCCATTTCTCCCATTTAAGACCGCCAAATGGCTGAAGTTTATCAGGCAGATTACGGATGTTTAGCCGCTTCATCAAGTCTTCAACTCCGAAAGGCTGATTTAGCGATCTGAAATTAAGCATAAAAAAGGGGGCGGAGCCCCCTCTTGTTTAATTTGATTGGCCTAAGCTCTAAGCAATCGTCGCCATTTTGACATCGCTCGTGGCCAGCAGGTCTTGCAGCTCCTCTGAATCCACTGTCTCGCGCTCCACCAGCATGGCAGCCAGCGTATCCAGCACAGAGCGGTTTTCCATCAAGACAGACTTGGCGCGGCGATAGGCTTGGTCTACCAAGTTCCGCACTTCGTCATCAATTGCAGCAGCTGTCTCTTCGGAGAAGTCGCGCTCAGCCATGATGTCGCGGCCTAAGAACATGCCGCCCTGGGCTCGACCCAGCGCCACTGGGCCTAGCCGATCGCTCATCCCAAACCGCGTTACCATCTGACGCGCCACGCGCGCCACCTGCTGCAAGTCGTTGGAGGCGCCAGTGGTGACTTCCTCTTCGCCAAAGATCAGCTCTTCAGCAATGCGGCCACCCAGCGCCACCGCCATCTGGTTTTGCAGATAGGAGCGCGAGTATAGCCCCGAATCCATCCGGTCTTCGCTGGGCGTAAACCAGGTGAGTCCACCAGCCTGCCCACGCGGGATGATGCTGATCTTCTGTACGGGGTCATAGTCCGGCATCAGCGCGCCCACCAAGGCGTGACCCGCCTCATGGAAAGCCACCAGCGACTTGCGCTTTTCGCTCATGACGCGATCTTTCTTCTCTGGGCCTGCCATAACGCGGTCGATGGCATCATTGACCTCATCCATTGAAACTTCGGTCAGGTTGCGACGGGCAGCCAGAATTGCAGCCTCGTTCAGCAGGTTGGCCAAGTCAGCGCCGGTGAATCCGGGGGTGCGACGGGCAATTTTCTCCAAGTCAACATCCTGCGACAGCGTTTTGCCCCGCGCATGGACATTGAGGATTTCCAGCCGTCCGGCATAGTCAGGCCGATCCACAACGACCTGTCGATCAAAGCGACCGGGACGCAGCAGCGCAGCGTCTAGCACGTCGGGGCGGTTGGTGGCCGCGATGATGATAATGCCTGTGTTGCCCTCAAAGCCGTCCATCTCAGTCAAGAGCTGGTTGAGGGTCTGCTCGCGTTCGTCGTTGCCGCCGCCGAGACCCGCACCGCGCTGCCGACCGACTGCGTCGATCTCATCAATGAACACGATGCAGGGAGCGTTGGCTTTGGCCTGCTCAAACAGATCGCGCACTCGCGAAGCGCCCACACCCACGAACATCTCCACAAACTCTGAGCCGGAGATGCTGAAGAAGGGCACGCCTGCTTCACCCGCTACGGCTTTGGCCAGCAGCGTTTTGCCGGTTCCCGGTGGGCCAACCAGCAGCACGCCTTTGGGGATTTTGGCTCCCACTGCTGTAAAGCGGTCGGCGTTTTTCAAAAAGTCTACGACTTCGGCTAGCTCTAGCTTTGCCTGCTCAATTCCGGCTACGTCCCCAAAGGTAATCTGGGTCTGCGGCTCCATCTGGACTCTGGCGCGTGATTTGCCGAAGTTCATGGCCTGACTGCCTGGACCGCTCTGCGCCCGACGCAGCACGAAAAATAGCACAACCAGCAGCAGGAACGGAATCAGCAGCGTGCTCAGCACTCGCACCCAAGGGCTGTCTTCTGTGGTGGGCGAAACCGCAATGTCAACGCTATTGGTTTGCAGCGTGTTCAAGAGCTGTGGGTCAGGCGGCAGATTTACCAGCACCCGCTGACCGTCGCCCGTCATCACCTGCGCTCTGCTGCGATCAGCGCTGATGTTCACCTTCTCGACCTGACCTGCTTCCACCTTGTCAATAAACTGGCTGTAGGGCCAGGATGCCGTGGTCTGAGGCTGACGATCGAGAACCGTCGTGGCCAAAAATATCAAAATTACTACCATCAGGGCATACAGGCCCGCATTTCTCCACCGCTTATTCACCGAGGCTTTTCCTCCTAAATCTTGTGTGAGGCAATTTCAGATTCTTAATATTTATTAATGTAACCCATTGGCTCATGAATTGAGCGCTTCCTCACAGATCCTCGCAGACATAGCACCATTCTGACACCTGGACTTGAAATTGCGGGGTCGGTCTAGCCCATGCTTTAGCTCATTGCCAGCATCCGCTGCATCGGCTTGAGAGCAGCTTCTCGCGTCGCGTCGGGCAGAGTAATTTCGGGGGCACGGGTTTTCATCGCCCAATAGAGCTTCTCCAGCGTGTTCAGCCGCATATGCGGACATTCATTGCAGGCGCACTGGTTGATTGGCGGGGCTGGAATAAACTGCTTGTCGGGCGCAGCTTTTTGCATCTGGTGCAGAATTCCAGCTTCAGTCGCCACGATAAAAGCCGAGCGCGGGCTGGTTTTGGCGTAGTTCAGCAGTGCCGTCGTTGAGCCAATGTAGTTGGCATGTTGCAACAGCGCTGGCTCGCATTCGGGATGGGCAATCACCTCGGCATCCGGATGCTGAACCTGAAGCTGCACCAGCTTCTTTTCTGAGAATGTCTCATGCACCATGCAGCTGCCCTGCCACAGCAGCAGCTCGCGTCCAGTTTGCTGCATCACGTACCGCCCTAAGTTGCGATCTGGCGCAAAGATAATCGGCTGGTTGTCTGGGATCTGCTGCACAATTTTGACGGCGTTTGAGCTGGTGCAGATGATGTCGCTCATCGCCTTAATCTCAGCCGTGCAGTTGATATAGGAGATCACGAGATGATCGGGATGCTTAGCCTTAAACTCTGCAAAAGCCGCAGGTGGGCAGCTGTCTGCCAGCGAGCAGCCCGCATCGAGATCTGGCAGCAGTACCAGCTTGTCAGGATTGAGGATCTTGGCGGTTTCGGCCATGAAATGTACGCCCGCAAACACGATCACGTCTGCTTCAGTGGCGGCAGCCTGCTGCGAAAGGCCAAGCGAGTCGCCCAAGTAGTCGGCTATGTCCTGGATATCCGCATCTTGATAGTAATGCGCCAAGACCACAGCATTGAGTTCGCGCTTCAGGGTTTGAATTGCAGCAAACAGATCAGTTGGAGCAGAATTCTGGTGCGGACGAGTAGTTATAAACACGGCTAAAGGAAAATTTTGCAGATGGGACGACGAGCAGCAAACGCTTTACTCGCTAATTATAGTTTTTTTCACCAAAATTTGTGCTGAACAAACTGGTAGAAAAAAATATTTAGTCCCAATCTGGGGCTGGCCTCATCTGCGGTTGGCCTATAGCTAGTTTCCGTTAGCCTTCCTCATCTGGATAAACCCACTGCGGCGGCGCGCTGCGCTTCTTGCGGATGGCTTCTTCGGCCATTGCCAGCATTTGATCGAGCGGCGTTTCCTGGATAAATTTGGCGGTCTGGTCGCGGTATTCCTGGTTCGGGCACTGCTCGCCTAAAATGCAGCCGTTGACGCAGGCTTGGGCGCAGTTGATGGCGGCTTGCTCAGCAGATTTTTCTGAAAAACTTTCGGCAGGATTCATCATGGCTCTCCTCTGGCTTGATTCAGCTGACTAAGTCTCGCTTGATTGAGCGACCACCCAGGTCTATGACTCCTGAGTGATATTGCTTTACAGCTCTTAACTGTATAATTTCGGCGTGGCAGAAAGCTATCACCCCTGCCAATTGGTTAAAAGCTAAATTAATTTTGTTTTTTTGGCCAGCTAGCGCATTTTGCTGATAGCTTGACCTCGACCAATGATCGAAATTTTGGAGAATTGAAACTATGGGTTGGCTAAGTAGACTATTTCCCGGCAGCAAGAAAAAAGAAGATGCAGGGACGACCGCAGTCCCTGTGCCCGCTCCAGTTGGCGCTTCTGGTGAGAGCATTCCGGCAGCCAAAGTTGGCTTGAACGGAGAGTTTGACGAAAGCGGTATGGCTAAGCGGGTAGCTCTGGCTTTCGACGAAGACCCGATGCTGGACGATGTGGATACGCTCTGGGTGGCTCAGCTCAGCAGCAAGGTTGTGCTCAAAGGCAAAGTGCCTAGCCAGCAGATTCTAGACAAGATGGTTTCGGTGGCGATGACTGTAGATGGCGCCACCGAAGTTGATATCAGCCAAGTCACGGTTGGTTAGACCGGGTTAGCTACGGTGGGCTAATGGTTTGAGTGACGGGCAGATTCTAGTTGGATCTGCCCGCTTCGCAGTCTATGCAGCAGAATTTTATACAAGCTCGCTATATCTTAAGTTTCTCTTCACGCAGAACTATGGGACTTTTCGATCAAATCCTGGGCGCTGTCAACAACCCGCATCAGCAGGCCAGCCCCGATCAGCTAGGGGCAATTTTGGGCACGGTACAGCAGCTCGCCAGTCGTCAGGGGCTAGATGCCTCAGCAACACAGACAATGCTCTCAACTGTAGGCACACATGTACGGTCTGCACTCCAGCAGCAGCGAGCAGCAGGCGGTGCCGGTCGAGCTGAAGCAATTGTGAATCAGTATGGTGGCACAGGTTCTAGCGCGGACGTGCTGGAGTCGCTGTTCTCGCCGGGACAGCAGCAGCAGGTGGCGCAAGATGTGGCGCAGCGTACCGGACTCACCGCCAACAAAGTGCTGGCGCTCCTGCCGATCCTGATCCCAATTGTGCTGAATCTGCTGAAGCAGGGATCTCAGTTAGGCAGCTCTACTGTACCAACTTCTCAGACTGCCAGCGCTAACTCTGCCAGTGCCAACACTGTCTTGAACGGATTTTTGGATGCTGACGGCGATGGCGATGTGGATATTGGCGATGCGATGTCGATGGCAGGTCGGTTTTTGCAGCGTTAGACTCTGCTCAACATCTTTTTTAAGGCTGCTGTTTTAAGGCTGCTGTCGCCTGTTGGCTAGCTCTCGCAGGAGATAATTCTAGCGAGTTTAAATTGGCCTGAGCGTTGCGGCGTAGCATCTCTGGCTTGATTCGGCGCAGGGCTGAAGCCGGAAATCGCTGCTGCCAGTCGGCCTCTGAGATGCTGGCTAGCTCGCTGAGGCTAGGCGCAATGTTCCAGGGATAAGGCTGAAAGTCGGGGATGTCGCTTGGCTGGGCAAAACGCTGGTTCCAAGGGCAGACATCCTGGCAGATATCGCAACCCGCTACCCAGCCTTGTAGGTTGGCAGCAATTTCGGGCGGCAGCGTTTCAGCCCGGTTTTCGATAGTGTGGTAGGCGATGCAGCGGTTGGCATCCACTACAAAGGGCTGTGTGATCGCGTTGGTAGGGCAGGCATCCAGGCAGCGAGTGCAGGTGCCGCAGTGGGGTAGATGCGGTGAGTCGGGTGGCAGTTCAGCATTCGTGAGAATTTCGCCCAGAAACACCCAGGAGCCATAGTCGCGGCTAATCAAATTGCTGTTTTTGGCAATCCAGCCTAGCCCAGAACGCTCCGCCCAAACTTTGTCCTGCACAGGCCCTGTGTCGGCGTAATATCTCGCCTCGAATCCTTGCGCTTCCAGCCACAGCGCCAGCGCCTTGAGCCGCTTATGCAGCACCCGGTGGTAGTCCCGCCCCCAGCCATAGCGCGAGATCTTCGCCAAATCTGGACGTTCTGGACGCTCCTGCGGCTGGTAGTAGTTGAGCGCCACGCAAATCACCGACTGTACAGTTGGCATCAGCTGCCGAATATCCTGACGCTTGGGGTTCGCCATCCAGCTCATATCAGCCTGCAAGCCTCGCTCTAGCCAAGCTTGCAGCGGTTCAGCGCCAGTTTCCCAGTCTTTGACCGCCGCAACTCCGACTTTATGAAAGCCCAGCGCCCGCGCCTTTTGCTGAATTTGCTGCTTGAGTGACTCGTCGCCTAGATTCACTGCTCCCAAATTGCCGCTCCCAAATTGCCGGACATGACGCATTATTATGAAAACTCGTCGTAAAGCTCTTGCTCTCTGTCCATTCTCGGTGATTTGACATGAATCTAGGCAATCTGCTGCGTCGCCTCACCTCTACTGAAAGCAACAGAAGCTTTTTAGGCCAAATTGGCAAAGTCGAGGTGCTGGTTTCCAAGCTGCTGTCGCTGATGATGCTGGGCGTGCTGGCAGTTTCCATCGTTCAGCTCGGGTTTGTGCTGTTTGCAGAGGTGGTTCGCGATGTCCCCTATGGCTTTTTCAGCTCGTCGCTCATTGAAATCTTTGGCGCATTTTTAAACATTTTGATTGCCCTCGAGGTCTTAGAAAACATTACGGCCTACCTGCGCGGCAGCGGCATTCGGATTGAGCTAGTGATTGTCACAGCCCTGACCGCCGTGGCTCGAAAGATCGTAATTTTTGACTTTACCAAGCTCTCCGGCACAGACTTGATCGGTTTAGGACTGGCGATTTTTGCCCTGACGATTAGCTACTGGTTAGTGCGCTGTACCAATCAGGGGAATCGCGAGCCGCATTAGACTGCATTAGTTTGCGTGAGGTGAGCAGGACAACCCGCAGCAGGTAATCGAATGCGATAAACTATCAGCTCAGGACGTCGATCTAGAAGGGCAAGATACCGAGCATGACAGAGCCATCCATCGTCGCTGCAAATCTAGAGATTGAGCATAACGACAGCGCTCTCGTCAAACGCTGGACTATCGAGCAGAGCGAAGAGCTGTATCGGATTCAGGGCTGGGGCGAGCCATATTTTTCAATCAACGCCGCGGGTCACGTCACCGTATCGCCGCAGGCTGACCGGGGCGGTTCACTGGATCTCTATGAGCTGGTGAATGCTCTCAAACAGCGCAATCTGGGTCTGCCTTTGTTGATTCGCTTCTCCGACATTTTGGAAGACCGCATCGAACGCCTGAACGCCTGCTTCGCCAAAGCCATCGCCCGCTACAGCTATCCCGGCGCATACCGGGGTGTCTTCCCTACCAAGTGTAACCAGCAGCGACATTTGATCGAAGACTTGGTGCGGTTTGGCAAGCGGCATCAGTTTGGCCTAGAAGCTGGCTCTAAGCCGGAGCTGATGATTGCGCTGGCGACGCTGGATACGCCTGGAGCGCTCTTAGTCTGCAACGGCTATAAAGACCACGAGTATATTGAAACGGCGACGCTGGCGCAGCGGCTTGGCCATATCCCGATTATCGTGCTGGAGCAGGCCGAAGAAGTCGAAATGGCCATCGAAGCGGCGCGTAAGCTGGGCGTGAAGCCAATTTTGGGCATCAGAGCCAAGCTCAGCACCAAAGGGGTTGGCCGCTGGGGAAATTCGGCAGGTGATCGGGCGAAGTTTGGCCTGAAGATTCCCGAAATTATCCAGGCGGTGGAAAAATTGCGGCAGGCAGATATGCTGGACTGCTTGCAGCTCTTGCACTACCATATCGGCTCGCAGATCTCGGCAATTAGCGTCATCAAAGACGCAATCCGTGAGGCCAGCCAGATCTACGTGGAGCTAGCGCGACTCGGAGCCAACATGCAGTATCTTGACGTGGGCGGCGGTTTGGCGGTCGATTATGACGGTTCCAAAACCAACTTCTACGCCTCCAAAAACTACAGTATGCAAAACTACGCCAACGATATTGTCGTGGAGGTGAAAGAAGCCTGCGAGGAGCGCCAAATTCCTGTCCCAACTCTAGTCAGCGAAAGTGGTCAGGCGATTGCAGCGCATCAGTCAGTGCTGGTGTTTGACGTGCTCAGCACCAGCGATGTACTGCCCGATCTGCCGGAGCCGCCTAGCCCGCAAGATCCGCTGCTGCTCCGCAACCTCTACGAAACCTACGAGTCGATCAGCGTCGATAACTACCAGGAGGCCTATCACGACGCGAACCAATTCAAAGAGGAAATCATCAGCAAGTTTGGCTTTGGTTACATTAGCCTGCCAGATCGCGCCAGAGCCGAACGCCTCTACTGGGCTTGCTGCGCTAAAATTCTCGCCATCGTGCGGCAGCAGGACTACGTGCCGGATGACTTGGAAGATCTCGAAAAGATCATGGCCTCGATCTACTATGTTAACTTTTCGGTGTTTCAGTCGGCTCCCGATAGCTGGGCAATCGATCAGCTCTTCCCGATTATGCCGATCCATCGACTGGACGAAGAGCCAACCCGCCGCGCCACGCTAGCTGACCTCACCTGCGACAGCGATGGCAAAGTCGATCAGTTCATTGACCTGCGCGACATCAAATACGTGCTGGAACTACACCCGCTAAACCCTTTAGAACCACAGCCCCCAGATCAGCCTGTGAATCAGCCCGTGAATCAGCACGAACCCTACTACCTGGCCATGTTTCTCAACGGCGCATACCAAGAGGTGATGGGCAACCTGCACAACCTATTTGGCGACACCAACGCCGTCCATATCAAGCTCACGCCCAAGGGCTATCAGATTGAGCATGTGGTGAAGGGTGACACCATGACCGAGGTGCTGAGCTATGTGCAATATGACTCAGAAGACCTGATCGAAAAAATTCGCCGCCGCACCGAGCAAGCGCTTCAGGATAATCAAATCACGCTGCAAGAGGCAAGGCTGCTGCTGCAAAACTACGAGCATAGCCTGAGTCGCTATACTTACTTGTCCTCATAAGTTCCTGTCTTCGTGATTTCGATTAGCTCATGGCCGCTTCCTACCAGTCCATCAGCGGATGATGGCAGTTAGCTCATTTAATCAACAGGTGACGCATCCGACCCCTGCCGCCTGCGAGCCGCCTGCACTAGCTTCACCCGATAGGGATCAGCGTCCTTGCGCCAGACGATGCGATGCCCCTTCAGCTCAGCGCAGTGCTCTTCTAGGCATTTCAGCCAGCCGCGCTGCGAATCTGCTGCCAGTCGCTCAACAGCCCCCAGTCTTGCTCCTGCCGGCTCAGCTTGGCAAACTTCTCGTAGTGGGGGTAGTCGGGCAGCAGCAGCAGCTCTTTTTGGTGCAGCAGCGGTTAAAACGTTTTGAGATTTCTGTATCTAAACATACAAAAATATATTTGATGCCTCTATAGAGTCGTATAGAGTCTGTAATGCGTAAACACAATTTAGGTTCACTGCGTAGCTTTAATGCAGGGTTTCCTAAGAAAAAGCTTTGCGAAAACTCATTTCACTTCACTGGGGTAATTTTTCATGGCGGAAGAAACTGAGACTGCGGAAACTAGGAAGTTTAGCGGTAACTTTCAGGCTGATATTACCTTCCCTAAGGTGAATGCATCGCCACCTGCAAAAATGACAGCCAGAGTACTTGTTGCCTACGATAACCCTACGCTTGCGGCAAAGCTAGATAACTCGGTTGCACTGCTAGTAGGGGAGCTTGATGCAGCGGGTGTGAAACCGCCTAGATTGATTGGAACTTTGGTGGCTGGGAAGGAAAAGGATCAGGGTAAGCAATATTTTCATGCCTCTGCTGACTACCCCGATGAAATCAAGCTGGGAGCTGATGTCTCCATCAAGAATTTGAGCCTTACATTTACCTATTCAGACCCCGCCGACCAGATAGAGGAAACCACTTTCCAAGAGATATTAGCGCCCAAGAGCTTAATAGCTTCACACGAGGGGGGTGGCGCTGGGTGAGGTGGCTGCTCATGAGCTGTATGGCATTCATGAACTTCGCTTGAAGTGGTTCGATTTGACTGCTTCAAGCACTTTTTGGTTAGATATTCAGCAAGGTCAACAAGTAAGAGTAACCACCCATACGCCTATAAATGACCAATGGCAAATTCAATATTTGGGAATCAGGGATCATTAGATCTGCGGATTGATCCGTTTGAGCAACCTGTCAGGCTCTCCTGGAGTATCGGCAGAACTGCACCTGAGGATTTCTCTGTGCAAATCGCGCCGATTTTAGAGACAGGGACAGCCGAACCCTATTTTATAATCTCTGTTGAAGATGGAGAAGTTAGCTCCAAAGTATTTTGGCCAGTATGGAAAGATTTTATTGGCTCTTTAGATGAGGGAACCAATGAAATTGACCCAATAGCTCTGATCCGAAGCTTGATGCCAGTAGCGATCTAACAGATTGCGATTATTTAGCGTATTATCAACGCTCTAGCCGGATGTCTAAACCTCCTCTAACTCTAGAACTCTCGGCAGATGTTGATATTTCAGCCCTACCGCTCAAGACAAAGCTAGTCAGAGGAGCTGATCCACAGACTCAGAAAGCCGACATTATATTTCAGCTTGCTCTGAACACCGAGAAGTGGAAGGGGCAGCTTCAGCTTGCTTCGTTAACCTCGAAGCTTCTAGGCTCGAAGACCAGCGCTGGGCTGGGTAAGCAATTCAAGCTAGAAAATATATCGCTGAGTACATTTGCGGCTGAGGTTTTTATTCAAAAAAAGAGCTTTACGATTGTGGCGGCGATTGACACAGGTGTGAACATTATCCAGATTGTCACAAGTGAGGCAGTTTTTGATAAAGCCAATGCCGAGAGCAAGCAGCCTTTTGGTGATGAGGACAAAAGGTCAATTAACTTGGGTGTTTTTATTCAAAAGCGAGCAGAACAGAAGCCGGTTGTTTGCTTCTTCGTATACCGAGCGAACTCAGACGGTTCGGATGACCTTTACACGATCAGCTCAACTCCCGACGCGAACAATGTATCTTTTGTCAGTCTTGAGGCAAAGCTAGATAAGTATCCTCGTCTTTGTTCTCTCCCAAAACTGCCTCCAACATCTCCGACAGAGCCAATAGATTGGCCAGATTGGATAGATTGGATAACGCCGATTGCAATTGGCGCAGGCGCAGTGACAGCATTTCTGGGGGGTGCTGCTGGAGCAGGAGAAGCTGGCGCAGCGGGTGGGCTTGCAGGGCTGATTGGCAAAATTCTGGCCTCAGGTGCAGGCAGAGTTCCGGGTGCAGGAGGCGAACCTGTAGGTGAACCCGGTAATGCGAGTGGTCCAAGCCCCAATTCACCGTCTAATCCTCCACCTCCAGTCGCCCCAATAGGAATTGGATCTGCCCGAGTTGGCATAGATCTCGCTGTCGGTTAGCGAGATATCAACAATAGGAGAAAAACAATAGGGAGAAACATTATGTCTATTCAGAAAAGATCTGTCTTGCAGAGCTATTTTCAAAAGGGAAATATCCCTAAACAAGAGCAGTTTGCTGATTTGATTGACTCTTGTGTGAACCTGGAGGAGGACGGTATCAGCGTTGATGCCAATCAAAACATTGGAATTGGCACCATATCTCCGAGCGCAAAGCTGCATGTAGCAGGCAAGATCTTCGCTACCGAATTTCAGGGCGCTGGTTCAGGCATTACCAATTTAAATTCGCAAAACTTACAGGGTCAGATCACTTCTGATCAAATTCAGGCGCTAGATGTAGCTAAACTCACAGGCCAACTCGCTGTTGACCAAATTCCTGAACTGGACGCGAATAAAATCACTTCAGGAACCCTTGATAACAGTAGAATTCCTGAGCTGAGCACCTCAAAAATCACTGCTGGAGTATTTTCGGTTGACCGTATCCCCAACTTGCCACGAGAGAAAATTATTGGGCTACCTGAAGTTCCCACTGCTCAGAAGACTGGCTTACAGTTTCACATCGATAAGCCATTTATCAAGAGTGGTGAAATCGTTACGCTCACTTTCTCAAGTCCAGGCAGTGACATGGTGGGCTTGAGATGGGTCGGCAATGCAATGGCGTGGGGCAGTGGCAGCGATCTTGAGCATGAAAAAACGTATCAACTGAATCCATCTCAGACATGCGTATATACTATCGCAGCGTACACAACGAATATTCTTCAGGAGCATACTATTCAAGAGCAGAGACAGTTTACGGTCTATGTTGAAGATAGTGCAACTCAACGCCCGGATACTCTGCGATTTCACGTTGACAGGCCGAACATTCGAGCTGGCGACATTGTAACGCTAACCTTCTCAAGCTCAAACTGTAACAGAGTAGTCTTAGAATATATTCTTGAGAACCAGATTAAAACTGTTGAGTGGAACAGCAATCTCGATCAGGAGCAATCTTATCAGTTCAAGCCAAATGAAACCAGGCTATATAGTCTGACTGCCTACGAGGATAGCTATATCAAAGATCAGAGACAGTTTACCGTTCAGGTGATTTTGACTGAGGAGCAATCTCTGACAAACTTGCAGAACTCTAACTATCGCCACCTCAGCGCCTTCTTGAAAGACAGCGACTTGATGTCTCTCGTCCAAAGATGGTTCGAGAACAAAGATGAAGACTTAATTATTCATCTCAATAGGTTTATAGATCGGAAATTAGCTGAGGAAAAGATAGCCAAAGCGGAGCGCGAGAAACAGCCACATCAAGCGGTTGTTCCCTACATGATTGGCAGGAACATTCAAGAAATTCCGATGCTAACCTGGCCAGATTGGAACTTCTCTCTCAAGCGGGATGAGAATTCTGTCTATTCCGCTCCCAACTATGAAGGTAATGCATATTATCCTTTGATGACAACAGAGAAAAATAAGCCTTTTGAAGATCCCAATATACCCTGGAGCGAGGAAAATATATACGGTAAAATCTATAGACAGTTTCCTGAAGCAGGTTCAATTGTCGAACCCGGCACAGTTATAGACTTATGGTACATACAGTGATTAACTGTAGGATTGACTGACAGCTCAATCAAATTCAACTGTAGGCAAATCATGAAAGCCCTATGATCAGTAGATCGCAAATAGGGCAAGAAAGGGGTAGTGTCAGGCTAAACACATTGAAAATCAGCCATGACAACCTACCCCTCTCCATTATCTACAACACCGGCCTTGACTGACGAAGCCACCTTGGAAGTTGCTCTCGACTGTTTGCAACAACACCTGCCGATTCAAATGGAGGGCGGCTATCGTCCTCAAGAACTGTTTGAACTCTTGCTGCGAGCTGCGAGTCGCGGCGATAGCATCGAACATACCGCCCGACAGCTTCAAGGTATGCCGAGCGGTAACGGCATCCGCTATCACCTGGATAAACTCAATGACATGGAGACTCTAGAGCAGCAGCTCAATCAAGCTTTGCAAAGTCGTATTCCTGCCAAGATTCGCAAGGCCAAACATCGCATCGCCATTGACTTACACCTGATTCCTTACTATGGCAATCCCAGTGAACTCGAAGCCGCTTATCTCTATCGCTCTCAAGCCAAAGCAGGTACGACTCGGTTCTTTGCCTATGCCACGGTCTACTTGGTCTCTCGCCACAAACGTCTGACTCTGGGTATTCATGCCGTGCATCGCCAAGAGACTTTGGTGGCAACCGTGACGATTCTACTGGCCATGCTGCATCCGCTGCGCGTTGGAGTCAAACGGCTCTATCTCAAGTGAGGCTTCTACAGTGTGCCCGTGATTCGCTGGCTCAAAGCCCTCAACATCCGATTTATCCTGCCTGCGGTGATTCGGGGCAAAACAGGGGGGACTCGGGCTTTACTCAGAGGCCGCAAGAGCTATGCCACTCACTACAGCCTCAACAGTCAACTGCATGGGACGGTGAGTTGCCAGATGCGGGTGGTTTGTCGGTATCACAAAGGTCGGCATGGTCGGCATGGGGTGCAGTATTTTCTCTATGTTGTTCACCGGGTTAAAGTGGCACTGCATCAGCTCTTTGAGCAGTATCGAGAGCGCTTTGGCATTGAGAGCAGTTACAGAATCAAGAACCATTGTCGGATTCGGACGACGAGCAAGAATCCTGTGCTGAGGTTGTTGTTTGTGGCGCTTGCCTTTATCTTGGTTAACCTGTGGGTCTATCTGCTGTGGGTCTATGTCAGTCGCAGCCAACGGGGAGGCAGAGTTGTTTTTCGTCAGTTGCTTCCACTCAAGACGATGTTGGAGTTCCTCTCTCGGGCAGTCGAACGACATTTTCCTGTCGTCACTGCCATCTTTTTGCCTCTCTCAACGTGAATTTGTGATCTACTGATTCCTCGAAAGTGAGCTGCAAGGAATCAAGAATAAAGGGAAAGAAACCAATCTTGATGTTGTGGTGCCTAAAGTAGCAGAAGTGAGTTTCAGGAAATATAAGACTTTATACCATTTTGATTCTACAAAACATGGTTCTTGCAGTTCAATTATCTTTCATCCGTCTTGGGCTGCTTATTTTGAAAAGCACTACACAATTGTTCGCGACTGGGCAGCATGGGAGTGGCTTGGCTACATGCAGAGGCGTAACCCCAGCACACCTGGATTAGTTTGCAAGCTGGTTACACCCAGCAAGAGAGAGTCTTTATTGAAACAGACTAACTACTGGAAACTGATTCTGAATCAGATTGATTTCTACTGCATCTACTCAGACCAAAAAATAGATGCAAATAATTTTTCTCTAGATCATTATTTACCCTGGTCATTCGTTGCACATGATCAGCTTTGGAATTTAGTACCCACGACACCTGAAGTCAATTCCTCTAAATCGAATAATCTGCCTCCAGATCATGCTTTTGAGAAATTCATCACGGCTCAGCATCTTGGCTTGAGAACCTTTCATGAGACAACACCTCAAAATACATGGGATGAAACAGTAGAAGTATATATCAACGATCTGAGGATTCAAAATCAGGATGATTTACTGGACTTAGAAAAGCTGAGAAACGCTTACAGCAACGCGATCCCACCGCTCATTTCTCTCGCAACCAACCAGGGATTTAAGCTATGGCAGACCTCATATAGCGCGTGACTCCACCTGAGCGAACTGCCTAATGATTTTCGTTCAGAGTGCTAGACGCAGCCGCTCATTTCGCTAGCGACCAATCAGGGATTTAAGCTATGGCGGAGGTTGAGCTTACTAACAACTACTCAGGAACCTCCGTGATTCAGGCGATCTCAGTACTCAAACGGCTAAAGTGACTAGGATTGAGCGTCAGAGGGCATCTGAGAAGTATAAAAGCCCTCATCTTGTTACCCTATGATTAGAAAAAACACAGACACAGGAGATGAGAGCCATGACTTCATCCTATCGTACCGATTTAACCGATGAACAATGGGAACTGCTGAGTCCTTTAATTCCGCCTGCCAAACCCGGTGGACGACCGAGAACCGTGGATATGAGAGCCGTCGTCAATGCCATTTTTTACCTCTTGGTGACAGGCTGTGCTTGGGAGTTGTTGCCCCATGATTTTCCCAAGCCCAAGACGGTCTATCACTACTTTCGCCAATGGCGAATTGAGGGGGATTGGGAACGAATTCACGACAAACTGCGGCAATGGGTGAGAGTCTCAGACGGCCGGATGACGAGTCCTTCGGCAATGATTCTGGATAGTCAGTCAGTCAAGAGTGCCACGATGGTGCATGAAGCAGTCGGCTACGATGGGGGCAAGCGGGTCAAAGGTCGAAAACGCCATCTATTGGTCGATACGATGGGACTGATGATTTTGGTGGTGGTTACGGCTGCCAGCGTACCAGAGCGAGAGGGTGCAAAGTTGGTGTTTGAGAAGTTGAATGGGATACGACAACAGTTCATGCGGCTGGTGTTGATTTGGGTGGATGGGGGATATGAAGGTGCAGAATTCATGCGTTGGGTGATGGATCATTACCGCTGGATTATCGAAACCGTGAAGCGTTCAGATACGGCAAAGGGCTTCGTTGTCCTACCAAAGCGGTGGATTGTCGAGAGGAGGTTTGGTTGGTGGAATTGGTGTCGTCGGTTGAGTAAAGATTACGAGGGGTTGCCGAAAACCTCAGAAGCGATGATTCAGGTAGCGATGATCCGAGTCATGCTGAGGCGGCTTGCCTAGCCCGATACTTCTCAGATGCCCTCTCAGTATTTTATCTGCCTCTGCTTTGAGAGCCGCTTGGGGGAGAGATTCGCGGTTGACTGGGGGTTCGGGTCATCACCGAATAAACTTCTGCCAAACTGTGGGTAGAAAGATAGCCTTGAGTTTGACGCAACTCTGCCGCCTGTAGTTGGATGAAGCAAGGCGCGTGATTTGGATGCTTTGGAGCAATGCCGCAATCACAACGGAGCTGTCAAACAAAACGTTCATAGTCCACTCTGCTCCAATGCGCGTTCTTCCCGGCTTTTAGCAATGAGTGCGTTGAAGTCAATGTGGTCGAGAGCCTCGGTATCAAAGACAAGAATGCCATCCTGCTCTCTCAGACCAGTTTGGGACGTTGAAACCGTTAAACTGCGGTGCTTGAGACTATTGATCTTTTCAACTAATGTCTGAACGATAAATTGCTCTGACGAAATACCCTGGCTTAAGGCAATTTGTTCAATCGCTTGCTGTAGTGCAGGAGAGAAGTTCATCAGAATACCCCAAATCTCGACAAGGTTCAGTATAGCTGGAGTCAGCAACTATCAGTACTAACTTCGTACTACATTAAAACCATTCAGCCCGCAATTCTCGCCTCCAATGCAGCCATGATCACCTCACCCCAACAATTCTCACCCGACGAATACCTGCAAATGGAGGCAGAAAGCCCCACCAAACACGAATATATCAACGGCGAAATTTACAGCATGGCCGGAGCCACCGATATTCACATCACCCTTGCCCTCAACCTAGCCATCTTGCTCCGCAACCATCTGCGCGGTAGCGGTTGCCAAGTCTACATCTCCGATATGAAAGCCCGCATCGAAGCCCGCAACTGCTTCTACTACCCCGATCTCCTCGTCACCTGTGACCCCCGCGACCAGCAAACCCCCACCTACAAACGCTTCCCCCGCCTGATCGCCGAAGTACTTTCCGACTCCACAGAGGCATTTGATCGCGGCGACAAATTTGCCGACTACCAAACCCTCGACAGCCTGCAAGAATACATCCTGCTCAACAGCCGCCACCAGCGCCTCGAAGCTTTCCGCCGCAACGAAGCCGGACTCTGGGTACTGCAATCCTACAGCCCCAGCCAAAACCCAGACAGCAGCAGCTTTGAACTCCCCAGCCTCCAGCTCAAAGCCAACCTGCAAGACCTCTACGCCGATGTCAACCTCCCAGCCGCTCCACCACCCGTCGATGACAGCCGACGTTAAAATACGGCCAACCGCCAAACCTCTAGCTCGCTACAACCCATGACAACCCACCATAGCTCCGAACGCCTCAGCCAACTGCCGCCACTGGAAAACGGCGACCGACTCACTCGCGCCGAATTTGAGCGTCGCTACAGCGCCATGCCTCAGCTCAAAAAAGCCGAACTAATCGAAGGAGTCGTCTACGTGAGTTCACCCGTCCGCGTCATTCACAGCCAGCCCCATGCCGACATAATGACTTGGCTAGGGGTCTATAGAGCCGCCACCCCCGGAGTTGCAGCCTACGACAACCCCACCGTCCGCCTCGATGCCGACAACGAACCCCAGCCCGATGCCGTCCTGCGCCGCGAAACTGGTGGCCAATCCCGCATCAGCGCCGATGGCTACCTTGAAGGTGCAGTCGAACTCACCGTCGAAATTGCCGCCAGCAGCACCTCCTACGACCTGCACGACAAGCTCCGCGTCTACCGTCGCAACGGCATCCCAGAATATCTCGTCTGGCGTACCTACAGCCAGCAGCTCGACTGGTTCTACCTCGAAGACGAAACCTACAAGCCCCTGCTCCCCGACGAGGCAGGCATCCTTCGCAGCCGAGTGTTTCCCGGCCTCTGGCTCGCAGGCAATCCGCTCCTCTCAGGCGATCTGCCTGCCGTACTTGCCACGCTTCAGCAGGGCATCCACAGCTCCGAACACCAGCAGTTCATCAGCCAACTTCAGCAGCCGTGATCCACGAACCGATCGACCAACCGTGATCTACCTCGACTACCAAGCCACTACCCCCGTCGATCCGCGCATCGCCGCCAGCACCCATCAGATTCAGCAAATCTGTCAATAACGCGATCTGCGACTCCTAATCTCAAGAGTCGTGCGAGCGCGCCAAAGTATGTTGCGCTAAAGTATGTCGGGCTTGAGAGTCAACTCATCTGAAGACCAACCAAGGGATAATGAAAGCGGATTCTGGATGGCTGCTCAACTCTTTAGAACCTGTCTCAATCTGTGCGCTTCGATATTGTCACACTCTTTCCCGATTTCTTCGCCTCGCCGCTCAGTTCTGGCTTGGTGGGGCGAGCCTTGGCCAAACAGATTGCCAGCGTTCAGCTCACGAATCCCCGCGACTTCACCACTGACAAGCACCACAAGGTAGACGATGAGCCGTATGGGGGCGGCGTGGGGATGCTGCTGAAGCCAGAGCCGATTTTTGATGCGGTCGAATCGCTGCCCGTTCTGCCGCGGCGCGAGGTGCTATTGATGACTCCGCAAGGCCAGCCGATGCAGCAGGCGCTGTTTCAAGAGCTGGCGAGCTACGACCAGATTGTGGTGATCTGCGGCCATTACGAAGGCGTGGATGAGCGCGTGCTGAATCTAGTAACGCGGGAAATTTCGCTGGGTGACTTTGTGCTCACCTGCGGCGAAATTCCGGCGCTGGCGCTGCTGAACGGTGTGATTCGGCTGTTACCCGGAACCGTTGGCAAAGAGGAGTCGCTAAAGCTGGAGAGCTTCGAGTCAGGACTGCTCGACTACCCGCAGTACACCCGCCCCGCCGAGTTTCGTGGCTGGAAAGTGCCGGAGGTGCTGCTCTCGGGCAATCATCCGGCGATTGCCCAGTGGCGCAAAGACCAGCAGATGCAGCGTACCCGCACCCGCCGCCCCGACCTCTGGCAAGCCTGGATGGAGGCGGAGCAGGGATTGGGGCAGTAGCAGGCAGAATCTGCCGCTTTCACCTATTGAATCCGCATTGAAACTGATTAGGGTTTTCTATCAGCAATCTCGCAAAACGCTATGCTGCAACAGCTTTATAAATTGTAAAAACCAGCTAGCATAAGAAGAGTTAACCATTCTCAGGCGGCGGCTATTGTGTTTGTCCTCAGCGGTTACGAATATTTTCTGGTCTTTTTGATTGTTTGCAGCCTGGTTGCGGGCGCGGCAATTGGCCTGTCGTTTGTGCTGGCTCCCCGGCGCAGCGGCGTTGAGCGTGCCCTCACCTATGAGTCTGGCATGGAGCCAATTGGCGGCGCTTGGATCCAGTTCAACATCCGCTACTACATGTTTGCGCTGGTGTTTGTTGTCTTTGACGTAGAGACAGTTTTTCTGTATCCGTGGGCAGTCGCCTTCAACCAGCTAGGGCTGTTGGCCTTCGTCGAAGCCCTGATTTTTATTGGCATCTTAGTCGTTGCCCTTGTATATGCCTGGCGCAAAGGAGCACTTGAATGGTCATGAACCCCACCCCCACCTCGCCGACCCAAGCGGAAATGATGCAGCAGTTGCTCAATCCAATTGGGCGGCCTGAAGTGACCAAAGAGCTGTCTGAAAACGTGGTGCTCACCACCGTCGATGACCTCTACAACTGGGCGCGGCTCTCCAGCCTTTGGCCGCTGCTCTACGGCACAGCCTGCTGCTTCATTGAGTTTGCAGCGCTGATTGGCGGTCGATTTGACTTTGACCGCTTTGGCCTACTACCCCGATGCAGCCCGCGTCAGGCCGATTTGATCATCACGGCTGGCACGGTGACGATGAAGATGGCTCCGGCGCTAGTGCGGCTCTACGAGCAGATGCCCGACCCCAAATACGTGATCGCGATGGGAGCCTGCACGATTACTGGCGGGATGTTCAGCATGGATTCTCCCTCTGCCGTGCGCGGCGTGGACAAGCTGATTCCGGTGGATGTCTATATTCCCGGCTGTCCGCCCCGTCCCGAAGCGATCATCGACGCGATCATTAAGCTGCGAAAAAAGATCTCGAACGAGTCGCTGGCTGAGCGCGGCGAAGTGGCGCAAACTCACCGCTACTACAGCACGACGCACAACATGAAGCCCGTGCCGCTGATCCATGACGGCAGATATCTCCAGCTCGAAGCGCGTCAGGCTCCGCCCAAAGAGCTGATGCAGGCAATGGGAATGCCGATGGCGTTGGAACAGGCCGAGAAGCAGGAGGTCGAAAATGGCTGATGAAACGCAGGCTCCAGAGGCCGAAGCCACTCAGATTGTTGAGGCAGGCAAAATCTCCAAATGGCTCACCGAGAATGGCTTTGAGCATGAGGTGATGGAGTCGGATCACCTGGGCGTAGAAATCGTCAAGGTAGACCGTGAGTTTCTGCTGCCGTTTTGCACTGCGCTTTATGCCTACGGCTTTAACTACCTGCAATGCCAGTTTGCCTACGATACTGGCCCCGGCGGCGAGTTGGTCAGCGCTTACCACCTGATCAAAGTCAGTGATAACGCCGATCGGCCTGACGAACTGCGCGTCAAGGTGTTTCTGCAACGCGACGATGCCAAGCTGCCTTCGGTCTACTGGATCTGGAAAACTGCTGACTGGCAGGAGCGCGAATGCTATGACATGTACGGCATCGTCTATGAAGGCCATCCCAACCTGAAGCGCATCCTGATGCCCGAAGATTGGGTCGGCTTCCCACTGCGGAAAGACTATGTCTCGCCCGATTTCTTCGAGCTGCAAGACGCTTACTAACAGACTGATTTAAACAGCGATGGGTTTTGGAGGTTGGGCAGGATCGGTGATCCAAAGCCCATTCGCTAAGACTCATTGCTTTTTTGGCGACAGGCTCAGCCTGTACCCTAGTCTGGAATCTGGACAGAAATTTGAGAGCTATGAACGACCAATCCTTGCCTATCCTTTACCTCAGCATTTTAGTCGTGCTGCTCGCCGCCGCCGGCTGGTTTGTGTTTCGCCAGATTTTGAAAACACGCCGTACCGAAACCGCACTCTCCAAGCTGCAAGCCAAGCTGACCCAGGGCAAAGGCAGTTCCAAAGAGCATTACGAGCTGGGCAGTATTTTTCTAGATAAGCGGCTCTACAGTCAGGCGGTCGCGCAGTTTCAGAAAGCGCTGAAGGCTAAAGACCTAGAGGGTGCTGAAAACGAAGCGCTGGTACATAACGCGCTGGGCTTTACCTATGCGGCGCAAGAGCAGTTTGATCTGGCGATTAAGCAGTATAGAGAGGCGCTGGATCTGCTGCCCGATTACCCCACGGCGCTGAATAATCTGGGCTTTGCCTACGAGAAAAAGCAGCTAATCCCGCAGGCACTCGAAACCTACGAAGCTGCGCTGAAAATTGACGCTAAAAACGCTACCGCTAAGCGCCGCGCTGAGTCAATGCGAAAGCGGTTAGCGCCTGCCTCCTGAACCTGCTCTACTCAATGGCTCTAAAACTGAAAGCTCGGCCAGTCCGGTTCACGGTGGTAGCGGGTCATATCAGCAAACTTGCGGAGTTCGGCTCGCTGCACCTGAATCAACTGTTCGCCCGTTTCCAGCCACCATTCGTTCAGCTTAATCAGCGTCTCAGCCAGCGTCTCGCGGTGGATATCGGCGGCAGGTTCGCCGAAGTAGCCCAGCGTAATATGTGCCGTAAAGTCATACTGCTGCTCAATGCCCAGGCCAATCAGGTCAGAGTTCTGGTAGAGCGTGCGGCGTAGCTCAATCACCCGGTTATAGGAAGCTTCGTCTTTGGGCACGAGGCAAACTCCCAGCGCCCGCGTCCGCAGAAACAGGCCAATCACCTGCCACTGGATGGGTTGATCAGACTGCGCGGGTACTTTTTGGAAGCTTTCGGCGACGCGCTGATGCAGGCTTGGCTCAAACTCAGGATTCTGGATCGCATGTCGATAGGCGCTCGCCCAGATCAGGTCGGCCAGCGTAAAATGAAAGCTCTTCGCAGGCAGCGGAATCAGCAGACCGGGCGGCAGTTTTTCTAAGACCTGCTGCTGATAGCTGGCGAGATGCTCGTAAAACCCGGCGTTTTCTGGATCGTCTCGCCAAGGCGGCGTAATCACCGTGTAGCCCGGAAAGGCCGCAGGCTGGATCACTCCGGCGGCGTCGGGCGCATACTTGGGAGAAGGCTGAATGTACTGCACCTGAGTCTGATACGCCTCTGGCAGCGTCATGCGGGCGACGCGATTGATATAAACCTGATAAGTATCGTCCAACCTAATTTGCCTCTGCGTTGAGCCACCTCCCTTAATTTAGCGGCAATTTGCCCCAAGCGCGACGGGGAACCTAAAATCAGCCAGCGATGCCCAAATCCTATGTCAATCTATCTCTACTGGGGCGATGACGAGTTTGCCTTAAACGGAGCCGCCGCCCGCCTGCGCCAGCAGAGCCTCGACCCGAACTGGGCGGATTTTAACTACAGCAAGCTGGCTGCTGACCAGCCCAATGCGGTGGTTCAGGCGCTGAACTTGGCGATGACGGCTCCGTTTGGCAGCGGCAGTCGGTTTATTTGGCTAGCCGAAACGACCGTTTTTCAGCGCTGTGCTGAGGATCTGCTGGCCGAACTAGAGCGAACGCTCCCGAAGCTGCCACCAGAAACCGTGCTGCTATTTTCGACGACAAACAAGCCGGACGGTCGGATCAAGTCCACCAAGCTCTTACAAAAACATGCGGAGATCTGCGAATTTAGCCTGATTCCGGCTTGGAACACCGATTTGATCGCTCAACAGGTGCGAAAGGCAGCCCAAGAGACGGGCGTAAAGCTGACTGCTGGAGCGGTGCAGGCGTTGGTTAACTCGGTGGGGAGTCAGTCGCGCCAGCTCTACAGCGAACTCGAAAAGCTGCGGCTCTATGCCGGAACAAGCACCCTAGACGAAGCGGCGATTGCCAGCCTAGTGACCAACTCGGCTCAGAGCAGCTATCAGCTCGCGGCGGCGATTCGGGAAGGCGACACGGCCAGTGCTCTCTCGCTGATTGGTGAGTTACTCAACCGCAACGAAGCGCCATTGCGGATTGTGGCAACGCTGGTGGGCTATTTTCGGACGCGGCTCTGGGTGAAGCTAACGGTAGAAGCTGGCGATCGCGACGACCGCGAGGTAGCGCGACTGGCCGAGGTGAACAACCCGAAGCAGCTCTACTTTTTGCGTCAGGAGGTGAAGGGAATTTCCACCCACGCCTTTCTGCAAACGCTGCCGATTTTGCTAGAGCTGGAGTTTAGCTTAAAAATGGGGGCTGAGCCGCTGGAGGCGCTGCAAATGAAGGCGATCGAGCTGTCGCTGCTCTATCGCAGAGATTGAGCCTTTGCTAGATCAAGCCTCTTCTAAGCGTGAGCGCAGCTGCTCAATTTCAGCGTCAGTCGAGTTGGGTAGACTGGCAGGCGGGCTGGCAGGCGGGCTGTCCAGCATGGGCGCAGCGATCTGGGCTTTCAGGGCGGCTAGCTCTGCATCTACGCTGCTGCTTTCCAAAGACTTGAACTGCTTTTCGATGCTGTCGCCTGCGTTTAGCTCAGCCACCGCCTCGGCCTGAGATTCGAGCTGCAACACTTTTTCTTCCATCCGCTCAAAAGCCGCCATCGCGTCCTGAGTGCCGACGTTGCCCAGCATTTCGTTCAGCCGCTGCGAGGCTTTGGCAGAACGCGCTCTGGCAATATACATATCTTTTTTGGTCTTGGCATCGGAGATTTTGCCTTCTAGCAGCCGCATGTTTTGCTTTAGCTTCTCCACGATCACCCGCTGCTGATCAATCTGGGTTTGCAGGGCTGTAGCCGTCTCTTGCAGCGCCTGCCGACGGCTGAGGGCTTCCCGCGCCAGCGACTCATCGCCTTTTTGCAGCGCCAGCTGAGCGCGACGATACCAGTCTTCGGCACTGGTTTGGGACTGTGCACACTGTCGCTCGGTGCGCTTTTGAGTGGCAATCGCTTGAGCCACAGCCTGCCGCAGCCGAATCAGGTCGTCCTGCATCTCGATCACGGTCTGCTCCAGAATCTTCTCTGGATCTTCAGCCTGCCCAATCAGGTCATTCAGCGTGGCTCGAATCAAACGACTCAATCGATCTAAAAGTCCCATAGCTTCACCGCTCGTCTCACGTCAAGTCGCATTCCCGCATCTATCGTATCGCACCTGCCGAGTTGAGCTGCGGCTGACTAACCAAAATCGCAGCAGCCTGCACAGCTACCGCGATTGAGGGAACGCTCAGCTATTAGATAGCTGCTAGATAGCAGCTATCTAATAGCTGTCTCCGCCCGGAATTTGATCCTCGCTCAGATCTGCTTGCGCCAGCGCCGCTAGCCGAATCGCCTGCCAGTGGCAAAACAGCTCGCGTCCGCGCCAGTTGCTCGATCGATAGCGACGAATGGCGCGGTCAAGCTCCTGCGGATTGCGGGGAACTGGAACGGTATCAACTTTCATGGGTCGTCTCCTAGGGTTGAATAGAACAGCGATTACTTCTGTTGGTTCTATTTTCGTCCAGTCTAGAAGAAATGTAGTCAAAGATACATTTTTTAATTTTTAATAATGCATGAAGATTACTTGGCTAAATCGGCAAACACCTCGCGGACTGCCGGATGCACCAATTGATGCTGCTGCACGTTTAGCCCCTGCGCCAGCGCCAAATCGGTTTCCAATGCCGCCAGCCCTTGATTGGCCAGCTTCAGCACGTAAGGAAAGGTGCTATTGTTGAGCGCCTGAGTCGCTGTCCAAGGTACAGAACCCGGCATATTGGGCACACCGTAATGCACCACGCCTGATTCAACGTAGGTGGGGCTGCTGTGCGAGGTGGGGCGCAGCGTCTCAATGCAGCCGCCTTGGTCAACTGCCACGTCAACAATTACCGAACCAGGCCGCATCTTTGCCACCAGCGCTTTTGAGACTAGAATTGGCGCACGTCGTCCCGGCACCAGCACTGCGCCAATCAGCAAATCTGCCTCCGGCACAGAGGCTTCAATCTGCGAGCTGTTGCTGTAGAGCAGCTCCACCCGCGAACCAAACAGCGTCTCCAGGAACGCCAGTCGCTCCAGGTTCAGATCAATAATCTGCACCTGAGCGCCCAGCCCAATTGCCATTTTTGCCGCTTCTGTGCCCACCACGCCGCCGCCCAAAATCACGACCTTGCCGGGACGCACTCCCGGTACGCCGCCCAGCAAAACGCCCCGTCCGCCCTGCTGCCGCTCCAAATACCTCGCCCCAAACTGCACCGAAAGCCGTCCAGCGATAATGCTCATCGGCGTGAGCAAGGGCAGGCTGCGGTTGGGCAGCTCTACAGTTTCATAGGCGATGGCCGTCACGCCCGACTCAATCAGCCGCTCAGTCAGCGCTCGGTTGGCCGCTAGATGCAGATAGGTAAAGAGGATTTGGTCAGACTGGATCAGCGGATATTCATTGGGCAGGGGTTCTTTCACCTTCACCACCAAAGCGCGTTCCCAGGCTGCCACTGCCGAGGTGATTTTGGCTCCCGCCTGACTGTATTCTGCGTCCGTGCAGCCTGAGCCAAGCCCTGCCCCGGCTTCGACGAACACCGTATGCCCGTAATCGCTCAAGCTCCTGACGCTGCTGGGGCTGAGGCCAACCCGAAACTCCTGGTCTTTAGTCTCTTTGGGCACACCAATTTCCATTGCCTTTCTCCTGAGCTAAATGCTGAACTGTGACTGCAACTCACGCTATCCCCAATTTAATCAGTTCTCAGAGAACGATTCAGTTCACTCAAGCTCTTAAGTAAAGTTTATTGTTGAATTTCCTGAATCAGTTCGGTTGACTCGACCTGTGGGCGATGATAGTCTGACATCTAGCTGCTGGTTTAGAAGTGCAGCTCTCGAATGTAGCGTTCGAGCTTCACGGTCACCTGATTTGTCACGTGAGTTGTAGTGTGGTGTTTTGGTGGCTGCGGTTCAAGGCAGCAAGAGTAGGTTACCTGCCTTAGAGCCTGCTTAGAGCTTGCTGAAAGTTAGATTTCAAGCGTTAGATCTCGCCTGAGAGTAGTCTGTGAGACAGAGATTTAGTGCTCTGTAGATGATTAAGATTTGAGGCATCAACTCTGGCACAAGTAGCTTGCCGAATGTTCTACCCAGAGATGGGGAATGAGGCTTGAGCTTACTGCTACTCTGTATGTTTGATGAGTCTGCCTCCAGTTGAAACCTGTTGGTGATCGAGACTATGGAGACTATGGCCTAAGACTAGAGCGCCTGAGCGGGAGCAACGAGCTGTCAGGCTGCTACAAGTCAACCCCTTCTCAAGCGCTATGGCTAGATAAACCGTCAGAAAAGTCAGCATTATTCTTCAAAAATGCAGCAAATGTTGCATTCAGGAATTTCAATCAGCGGGTATCCTCAAGAGAGCTATATTAACTTTCTCTTAACCAGAGTTATTTACGCTGGTAGCTTTCTGAGTTCCTGTCTCGTTAGCATCAGTTTTGGGACTAAACCTATGGATTTGTTAGAATATCAGGCCAAAGAGCTGTTCCGTCAACAGGGTATCCCCGTGTTGCCCTCACAGCGCATCGACCGCCCCACCGAGTTGAAAGGGCTGACTATTCCGTTCCCCGTCGTTTTGAAGTCGCAGGTTTACACTAGCGCTCGCGGCAAGATGGGCGGCATTCGATTTGTGGAAAACACGATCGACGCGATTGCGGCAGCTCAGGCAATTTTTCACCTGCCGATTATGGGCAAATATCCCAAAGTGCTGCTAGCAGAGGCCAAGTACAACGCAGAGCGCGAGTTTTACATAGCTGTTGCTTTAGATAGCGCCACTCGTCGCCCGGTACTGCTCGGCTCTCAGTTCGGCGGTGTTGAAGTTGAGGCGAAGCTCAGCAAGATTTCGCAGGTGGTCGTAACCCAAGAATTCTCGCCGTATTACGCGCGGCGGCTAGCACTCAAAATGGGGCTAGAGGGCAAGCTGCTCTCGGCTGTCACCGATATCGTTGAAAAGATGTATCGCTTATTTACGGAACGCGATCTGGATCTGGTAGAAATTAACCCGCTGGCGGTTAGCTCAAACCAAGAGCTCATGGCGCTTGATGGCAAAATTGTCGTCAACGATGCGGCCATTGGTCGGCAGCCAGAGCTGGCTTCGCTAGTTGCCACCATTCCCGACCAAGCTGTTCCCCACGCGCTGACTTGCAGCATCAACCTAGTCGAGCGCGAGGGCAATATCGGCGTACTCTGCAACGGGGCAGGTTTGACGATGGCGACGCTGGACTTGCTGCAAAAGAGCAAAGGCAAAGCCGCAAATTTTGTGGATTTGGGCGGCGACTATCGCCACTGCTGCCCGCCCAGCGTCCTGCAAGATCGGCTGAAGCAAGCGTTTGACCTGATTACGCAGGAAAAAAGCGTCAAGGTAGTTTTGGTAAATATTTTGGGTGGCGTAGCTTCCTGCTTGCAGGTGGCTGAAGCCATCGCGGGCTTCTTGAAGTGGCAGTCCGGTCAGCAAGTGCCGTTCGTGGTGCGCTTGGCAGGCGACCAGTTTCACTCGGCGCGGGGGCTGTTGGCCGCAATGGATGTGCCGGTGTTTGAGTCAATCGATGAAGCAGTCCTAGAAGCTGTCAAACGTTCAGCAGCGCCAGCTACTCAGAGCGTCAGTCCTCCCCATGGAGCCAGTCAGCCAGCCCAGACGGGTAATTCACCGCTGATCTTGGCCTCTGCATGAGCGAAATCAGGGAAGTAAGGGGATTAGGTCAGCCGCTGCCAGCGATGGATTTTGCTGGCAGCCGAGTACTGGTTCAGGGGATTGCTGAACCGCTAGGCGCACTCTATGTGCCGTTGATGCAGCGCTACGGTACGTCAATTGTGGCAGGCGTGAGTCCGGCCTTTGGCGGCACGGAAGCTGCTGGAATTCCGGTGTTTGATTTGGTTGAGCAAGCGATTGAGCAGGTCGGCGCTGTAGATGTGGCTGTGCTGTTCGTCGCGCCCTATACCATGCTGGATGCGGCGCTAGAGGCGATGGCGGCTGGAATTCGACAGCTCGTGCTGGTTACAGAAGGCATTCCGCCGCTCGATATGGTCAGGCTGCTGCGCGAGGCAGAGTCCACCGAGACGTTTGTGGTGGGGCCTAGCAGTCCTGGCATTATCATCCCGGACAAAATTCTGCTGGGCACGCATCCGCCCTACTGCTATCAGCCTGGATCAGTGGGCATCATTAGCCGCAGCGGTACCCTGACCTCGGAAGTAGCGCTGGAGCTAACTCGAGCCGGTCTAGGCCAGTCCATTGCGGTGGGGATTGGCGGCGATGCGATTGTCGGATCTTCGTTTCAGCAGTGGCTGCAAATTCTAGAAGAAGACGAGCAAACCGAGGCGATTGTGCTGGTGGGTGAAATCGGCGGCGAAAGCGAAGAAACTGCGGCGCGCTATATTGCCGAAGCGATTGAAAAGCCAGTCGTGGCCTATGTGGCTGGCATAACTGCCCCCAAAGGTCAGCAGATTGGTCATGCGGGGGCGATTATTTCTTCGCGGATCGCCAGGATAGGCACGGAGATTGGCTCGGTTGAGAGCAAGTTGGCGGCCTTCAAGCGAGCTAAGGTTCCGGTTGCCGATCGGCCTTCTAAGATTCCTAAGCTGGTGATGCAGGCGCTAGAAAAACGCTGCTAAACAGGCGCTAAATCCAAGGCTCGTCATCTTCCAGGTTTTTATCTTCCAGGTTTTCAAGATTGTCGGGTTGGGCTGAGCGCTGGCTTTCTGGCTGAGGCACAACCGGTTCGGGCGAGTCAGACTGAAGCACGACAGGTTTTGGGGCAACGGCCTGATCAGCCTCCCAGTCATCGCCCCAAATATCCTCCAGCTCGCAATCTAGATTCCTGACAGGAGACTGATCCGAGGTTGGCTCAAGATTCTCTTGATGCAGCGAGCGGAAGTCTGGGCGAGCAGGAGCTTCAATCGACTCAAACGCTTCTTCAACCTGCGTAGAAATGGTCTCAAACCCAGACTCAACCTGCTCCAGCAACACCTGCGTTGTCTCGCTCACCTGGGCTTTGAGTACCTGCGCCTTCTGAGTGAGCTGTTGCGATAGTTGCTGTGCCTTGACTTTGGCCTGCTGCAACTGCACTTTGGCCTGCTCGGCGGTCACTTCAGCCCGCTGGCTCAAGCTCTGGGAAAGCTTTTGCGACAGGCTGGGCTGATAGAGTTCAAATTCAGCTTCGGCCACTCGAACGCGCTGCTTGCCAAAGCCAAGAATCTGGCTGGGCGGCAGCTGATAGAATTCGCCCAGCACGCCCGTCCAGCCGCTAGAGACAAACAGATACTGGGTAATTTCGCCCGTTTGCAGCAGAAACAGGCAGTCTACAATCCGGCCAATTCGGTTGCCGTCCTCGCTCCAAATTTCGTGGTCAATCAGCGACTCCAGCCGCCGCACTCGCTCTACGGTAGTTTTTTCGGGCTGGCCTTGCATCAGCAAGCCACTGACTCCGATTGCCCCAATCTGGCCGAGCTGAAAAGCCGACTTTTGGTTGCCCAAGAAGCCCGACTTGCAGATAAACCCCAGCACCCGATGCGACGGCGGATAGCTCCAGAGCAAATCCACCCGCCCTAGCTCTTCCATCGTGCTGCGGTCGAGGACAAGTTGGTTGATCAGGTCGCTCTGCCGGATCAGCTCGCGAGTCATGGTAGTTCTGGTAAAAGATCCAACTCCAGAATAGCGGCTCCAGCGAAATTATTCTGCGGCTGGGGCTGCGGCGGGGGCAGAACCCTCGGCCAAGGGCAGCAAAAACCAGAAGGTTGCGCCCGTCTCGCAGTCGGCAATCCCGATTTCGCCCTGATGTGCCGTGATAATTTGCCGACAGAGATAGAGACCCAAACCGAGACCGGGCATATAGCGCGCGCTGCTGCCCCGCGCATAGAGTTCAAACAGCCGACTGTGCTGGGCGGGCGGAATCCCCACACCGCTATCGCTGACGTAGCAGCAGAGCCACTGGCGCGAGCGAGCGAGTCTCGGCAGTCTGGGGAGCCAGCGTTTGTCGAGTAGCTCGGCGCGCAGCGTGATTTCAATGCCGTGCGGATTATGCTTGACAGCGTTGGTGATTAGGTTGCTGTAAACGCGCCAGAGCTGGGTAGGGTCAACGTCAATTTTGGGCAGATCTGCGGCAATTTGGTGATGGAGCTGAATTTGGTTTTTGAGCAAGGCTGGCTCTAAGTCCGCCAAAACAGTGCTGACTAACTGGCGCAGATCGGTGGGCTGACGGTGCAGCACTAGCTCCTGAACTTCGGCAGTATGGGCTTCCAAGAGCGAATGAATTAGGTCTAACTGGCGTTCGCTGCCCTGCAACAAGCGCTCTAGTACCTGTCGATTCACCGAAATTTGCTCGTCCTCCGTCTTCTTCAGCAGATTTTGCAGCACAATCGCCGTGCCCATGACTGGCGTTTTCAAGTCATGCGAAACCGTATGCAGAAACAAGCGCAGCTCCCGCCGAGACTGAAACTCGTTGCGCTGTAGCCGCTCATAGAGATACACCGCCAGATCGCAAATAAAGCAAAACCAAAACAGCAGAATAAAAATGCCGCTGCTATAGATTGACTGGCCTTCAATTGCCGTCAGACCCAGCAGGGAATTAATGCCGATAAAATAGGCCATCGTGCCGAGCTGCGAGAGCAAATGCAGCCGCCAGCGCACAGGCATCAGCGTTGCCTGCACCAGAAACACCAAGAACCAGCCGCCGCCACCCGAATCCGGGATCTGAAAATATGTGCCAATGATTTGCGGAACCACCGTCATCGACCAGGAGAAGCCGAGAAATAGCAGCCCCGGATGGCGTTGACCCCAAAGCGTCCGGCGCAGCAGCAGACAGGCGATGAGCAGCAGTCCTACCACCGCATTGCCAACGATTGTCAGATAGCGCAGCTGATTGACCAGATTAGAACTGCCGAAATCCTCTACGATCTTTTGGTTAAACTGCTCGGGATACAGAAACAGCTCGTAGCTGTCTCGCAGCACAAAGGTCATAAAACAGGGTACAGCAATCCAAAAGCAGAGCCGTAGCCGCTCTGACAAAAACTGATGCCGCCAAGCCCGGTAGTCGGCAGATTCGACCTGCTGCGGCCAGCATTGCTCAATTTTTTGCACGAGGTGCTTCCACAGCCCGGTTTGCTGTTGGCGCAGCTTATTGAGCACTCCCCCTGCTTCACTCCCTGCTTTGCCCCCTGCCGCCATAGGATTGCCTCGCAGAATAGTAGAAATGCTGAATTAGCTGCCAGATTAACCAGATTGAAGGGGAAGAGGGCAAGAAGATTGACTCAACCTACCCTCAGAGAAACCGTCAGACGGAGCGTTTGTAGGCCAATCTAGCAGCCGCGTTCAAAGCCGTCTTCACCCAGTTGGTCACTTTGATCGCCCTGCAAATCTCAGGGCAAATCTCAGGGCAAATCTCAGGCAGCCTAAACTATCCAATCGGGTGAAGACTGAGCTGCCATTCTGCTATAGCGTCTGACATACAGTGAGGTTTGGGCGGTTGTGCAGCGCCTGAATCTCTGACGCATGGAGGTATAACCATGTTGACTCAATCTGCGTCCAAGCCAGATTTGATTCCGAGTCTGGCCTCTAATCTGACCTCTAGTTCACACCTCAGTTCGGCCACAAGTTCCACCACATCTAGCCTCAGCCGCCTGTTGGTGGTGGAAGATGACCTGGTGATGCAGCTTGGCTTGGAGCAGTTTTTTGAAGATTATCCGCAGTTTACGATTGTCGGGCAAGCCACAGATGGCTATGCGGGTGTTGAAGCAGCGCGACAGCTCCAGCCGGATTTGGTGCTGATGGATATTGGCCTGCCGCAGCTCGACGGCATTGCCGCCACCCGTCAGATCAAAGCCGAATGGCCGCAGATGCCTGTGATTATGCTGACCTCACATACCGCTGATCACGAAATGATGGCCGCACTCTCCAGCGGTGCCGATGCCTACTGCGTCAAGGGCACAAAGCTCGATCAGCTTCAGGTGGCGATTAGCTCAGCCCAAGAGGGCGCTATCTATCTCGATCCGCAGATTGCTCGCCGCGTCTTGGGCTACCTGAAGCCAATGGCGCAGGGTTCTAGCCCGCTCTCAGGCCGCGAACTCGAAGTGCTGCGGCTCGTGGTAGAGGGCAAGAGCAACCCCGAAATTGCGGCAACGCTCTATCTCAGCCTCAGCACAATCAAATGTCACGTGCGTTCAATTATGAACAAGCTGTCAGTTGATGATCGGGTGCAGGCGGCGGTCGTGGCGCTGCGCTCTGGTCTGGTTTAGTGGGGATCGTAAAAATTAGCGCGGGCTTGGAAATTGCTCTCCAAACCCGCGCTTACTGCTCTCCGCCAGTCTCTTTCTTAGTGATGATGTCCAGCGTGATCATGGCTGTGCTCGTGATCATGGCTGTGCCCGTGATCATGAGCATGTCCGTGATCGTGACTGTGCCCCTGTGCAGCCAGCGCTCGATTCACTGAAAGCGCCTGCTCAGAAAGCAGCTCCGCAATTTGGGCATCTGCCCAGTCTGCCGCCATTGCCAAAAACTCAGGCCGATCGTTGACACAGGGCATCTGAACGTAGGTGACATCCGGACGCTTACGCTGAAGGCCATGAATAATATGGTCAACATCCAGCAGCGTCTCGTGATTTTCGGTGGCAAAGCCAATCGGCATGAACAGCAGCGCCGTTGCCCCTAGGTCAATCAGATTTTTGGCGGCCAGATCAGCGTTGGGCTGCGTCCAGTCGATCAAAGGCGTTTGGTGATTTAGCCAGCCCACCGAAATCAGCGGATAGCGCGCAATCAAGCGGTCGCGCACCTGATCATAGAGCTTCTGGCTTTCGTCAATCCCCGAGGTGAAGCCTTTGGCCTTATGTGGACAACCGTGGTTCATCAGCACAATCCCAATCTGCGAGGGCAGATGCGCTGCCGCCAGATCCGAGGTAATTTTTTCCTCCACCATCTGCGCCATCAGATCCAGATAGGCCGGACGGTCAAAGAACGAGGGAATATAGCGTAGCCCCTTTACCCAATGCTCAGATTCACCGGACATGGCGGTGAGTGCCTTGTTCACCTGCTCAACGGCAATGCCGCTGGTAAAGATCGAGTCTACGACCAGCAGCGGATAGATCAAAATCTTGTCGAAGCCAGCCGCCTTGACCTCAGCCAGCACCTGATCCGGCAGGAACGGCGCGCAAAAGTTGAACGCTTTGAACACCTGCACTCGCTCACCCCAGCGCTCTTGCAAGTGCTGCTCGATGCCAGCCCGCTGCCGTTCAAAGATAGCGTTGTGGGGCGAGATAAAGTTGCCGTGCTGATGCTGCCATTCGTGCAGGTCAAACATGGCCAGCAGCTTGGCCAGACTGGGATAGATCCAGGTGGGGACGGGGGCAAATTTGGCGGTCAGCAGGTTAAGCGCCTGCTCGTTATAGTTAGCAAAGTCTTCGTAGCTTTCGACTTCGCCGTAGCCCATCAGCAAAACGGCAATCCGCTCTGACGGGGCAGACTGAGGCGAATCAGGCGTTTGAGCGCCTGCTAGCTGTTGTTTTTCGGGAGTTGCAACCACGGGCACCTCTGCAATATTGTGAACCTTCTCATGAACTTAGGGTAACATCCCCCTCCAGGGGATAGCTAGGAGATGACAAAAATCTGTCTTGATCTGTAAAAAGGCTGAGACTAGGCGATAGAGTGCAAATAGATAGTTTGAAACCGACTCAAATTTTATGACAAGAGGATTGCTCTGGCTACCGCTGCTGGGCGTATTTTGCTGGCTGGCCTGGGCGGGCTGGAACGAATATCAAAAGCTAGAAGCCTACCGGATCTGGGCAGAGCCGTTTGACCACGCCAAGTACGACATCTATGCGGCTCTGGGTCAAAAGGGCGGCGATTTGGTCTGGGGTAAGCCGACGCGACGCGGGCCAGTCGAACTCCAGTCGGTGACGCTGAGTCAGGTGGAGGCAATTCGGCTGCGGCTCGGCGGCCAAGCGATTGGGCTAGGAGACTCTACAGCAGCAATCAAGGCGGGCAATCAGCCGATTGCGCTCGAACTTCAGCTTCACGATGGGGCTATGCAGATTCCCTTTACGGATCTAGAGTTAGCCGAAAAATGGGGCGAGCATCTTCGGCAAGACTGGCAAACTCTGCAGTCAGGTGATTTGGCATCTCAGTAGAAACTTCAGCTCAGTAGAAACTTCAGCGCTACAGAAATGCCATTGAACGCTAGAGAGGTAGACTGGCTTAAAATCAACTTTAGCCAGTGGACAGCGCTCCACTCCCCCCGAGTTTTCCACTAATTTTTTAGTATCTTCGAGTATCAGTATGAATTTGCACTGGCGATGCATCTGACTGGATTGGCAATCCCCGTGTGTATACTGAGCTAAGCTAGACCAATTTACTCGGTCGGTAGCTAGATTCATCCGCCGCTGAGTGTCGCTCAGCGGCGCTGATCTGTGGTTTTTCGCTGTTCTCTGGTCGGCTATTTACCAGGCTAGGGCTGATGACTTGATGCGATGACTTGAACAAGTCATCAGGTTCCTGCGCTCCTCTCAACCTTACATGCCAAACAACCGTGGAGTTTCAATCCGCAACCTGCCCCTCAGCTTTTTGCTGGTGGTGCCTTTTGTGATGCAGATCTTTGTTGTCGTCAGCCTGACGGGCTGGATTTCGCTGCGAAACGGCCAGAAAGCCGTGAACGATCTGGCCAGCCAGCTCCGCAACGAAGTGGCCGCCCGGATTCAGCAAAAGCTCAGCGACCATCTCCGAATTGCGCCCCTAGTCAATCAGGTTAACGTCGATGCGCTGCGGCTGGGGATGCTAGATCTAGACAACCAGAAGCTCATTCAACAGCAGCTGGCCGCTCAACTCCGGCAGTTTAGCCAGCTCAGCGGCATCACGCTCGCCACCGAAACGCCGAGCTATGCAGGCATTGCCTACGACGAAGAGGGGCGACGCATTCTCAGCCTCTGGAACCCGGAAGGTGGCCTCACAGACAGCATCCTAGATGCCCAAGACCAGATTGTTTCACAAACCGTTGATGCCAAATACGATCATCGGCGGCGACCCTGGTATCAGACGGCAGTCAAGGCCGGTCGGTCAGTCTGGCAAGAACCCTACGTGACGATTAATCCGCAGCGGCTAGTGATTTCTGCTGATCAGCCCTTCTATGACGCGCAGGGGCAGCTGCTGGGCGTGGCGGATGCAGAGCTGACATTGACCAGCATCAGCGAATTTCTGTCGGAAATTCACGTTGGCAAAACCGGACAGACCTTCATCATTGAGCGAAACGGCACGCTTGTCGCCACCTCAACGCCTCAGCAGCCCTTTCGGCTTGACCCCAAAACGCAAGAGCCAGAAAGGCTATTGGCTACCCAGTCTAGCGATCTACTCGTGAGTCAGACTGCTCAGTTCCTCGGCCAGACATTTCGGCGGCTTGATCAAATTAACGCGCCTCAGCAGCTTGAGTTTGAGCTGGCAGGTGAGCGGCAGTTTTTGCAGGTGATGCCGTTTCAAGATCAGCAGGGTTTGGATTGGCTCGTGGTCGTGACGGTGCCAGAGGCAGATTTTATGGAAACGATCAACGCCAACACCCGCACCACGGTCTGGCTCTGTTTGGGGGCGCTAGCAGTTTCTACCTTGATTGGCCTCTGGACAGCTCAGCGTCTAGTTCGGCCAATCTCAGGCGTGATCTCAGCGGCAGATGCCCTCTCCAAAGGTCACTGGAATCAGCATTTGCCGCCGTCCCGATTCGGTGAACTCGCCCTGCTGGCCGGAGCATTTAACCATATGGCTGAACAGCTTCAGCTCTCGTTCAACGCCCTGCAATACAACGCCCATCACGATCCGCTCACGGGTCTGCTGAATCAAACAGCCTTCCGGCTACAGCTCCGCGAGGCAATTGCTCGCCGCGATTATTTCTTGAGCCAAAGCTCTGACTGGAGCAGCGACTGGAGCAGTCAACAGAGCAGCCAACAGATCGGCCAACAGGCCAGCCAACAGAGCAGCTATTGCTTCGCCATACTGTTTCTCGATCTAGACTATTTCAAGCTGGTCAACGACAGTTTGGGACATCTGATTGGCGATCAGCTGTTGGTTGCTGTCACCCAACGGCTTCAGGCTATTGTCATAAAACATCAAGCCATAGCAGATCGGCTCGCTGACAACAACGTGATCGCTCGATTTGGCGGCGATGAATTCGTGATTCTGCTGGATCCGATCCAGGATATTCAAGATGCAACGCAGCTCGCCAACCAAATTTCTCATGAGTTGCAAAAGCCGTTTAACATCAGCGGCAACGAGGTGTTTATCAGCACCAGCATTGGCATTGTCATTAGCACGAATGGCGGCGCGCAGCCGGAGAGCTTCTTGCGGAATGCCGATATTGCGCTCTATCGGGCTAAAGCCAACGGCAAGGCTAGCTACGAGCTGTTTGATGCAGTGATGCATACGCAGGCCGTTACCCGACTTCAGCTCGAAACCGACCTGCGGCGAGCCATTGAGCAGCAAGAGCTGAAGATCTACTACCAGCCCATCATCGAGATTCACAGCTGCCGAATTGCCGGATTTGAGGCGCTGCTGCGCTGGCATCATCCGACGCAGGGCTGGGTTTCGCCCGCCGAATTTATTCCGATTGCCGAAGAAACTGGACTGATTGTGCGCTTGGGCGAATGGGTGCTGCATCAGGCTTGCGTTCAAATGCAGCGCTGGCAGCAGCAGTTTGCAGGCTGTGCCGCTCTAACTCTAAGCGTCAATCTCTCGAGTCGGCAGTTCTTTCAGGCCGATTTTCTAGAATCTCTGGAGCAAACGCTTGCACGTACAGGACTCTCTCCTGAAAACCTGAAGCTGGAAATTACCGAGAGCATTTTTATAAATACTGGTGAAGCAACCAAGGCAAAACTTAGGCGGATCAAGCAATTTGGTGTTCAGCTCAGCATTGATGACTTTGGTACGGGCTATTCTTCGCTGAGTTATCTACACCGTTTCCCAATCGACACGTTAAAAATTGATCGTTCCTTTATTCAACGGCTACAGCCGACTCAAGATAACCTAGAAATTGTGGAGGCAATTGTGGTTCTAGCGCATAAGCTGGGGATGACGACTGTGGCAGAAGGAGTCGAGACCGCAACCCAGCTCCAGCTGCTGCGGCAGATTGGCTGTGAGCAAATCCAAGGATTTCTGTTTTCTCGGCCTGTTGAAGCTAGCAAAATTGCTGCCATGCTCATTGGTGGGACGACGCTACCGCCAGAAACCAGCCAGAAACGGCGCAACTTGACGCAGTGCTGAGCTAGATTAAGGTCAAATCAAGTTAGTCCAAATCAAGCCAGCCATTTTCTCTAGGCTCAGCCTAACAACTGAGCATCCAAGCTTCTGTGTTTCCTGATTGTGAATTTAGCTCCGGTCAACTTCGCTTGATCAGCTCTGTCAAAATGATTCTGATTCTGATATTGATTCTGGTCTAGAGACTCGCTGGTTTCGTGGCGCTAGAGGCTCTCAGTTTCACTCTCAACTCACATGAACTTGAAAAAACGTCGAACTGGCTTTTCTCTCAGCGCATTGCCCCTGCTGCTGATTGGCTGCGGTTGGTCTACCGTGGTGGCTCAGAGTCAAAGCTTAGAAACTGCCACCATTCAGACCTATCAGGCAGCGCAGCTTGAGGTGACGCGCAGCGCAGCGCGTGCGGCTCGCATCTATGTGAACCGAGCCAGCCAGCAGCGAGGCCGGCCAGACGACCCCAATGCAGCTGCTGCCCCACTCACAGAGCAAGTTGAGCAAGAGATACTCAATAATTTTATTAAACCGATTCAAACCGTCGGGTCGGGTCGGGTCTGGGTCTATTCACCCACTGCGGTGGTCTTCGATCAAAGTCCTGACTTTCCAGCCGAATACCAAGGTAAGAGCCTTGCCCTAATTTTTGCGATCCAGCGGCAGCACGGCGCTGGGCACTACGAAGAGATGACTCAAGCCGTCATGCAGGGGCGAGAGGGTAAGGGTTGGTATATCTGGAATCCGCAGCGGGCGCGTGACTCTGCCCCCTGGTGGGAGCCGTTGACCCGTGATAGCGGTCATGAGATTGCGGTCTGGAGTCCGGTCACCTTGAGCGACACGCCGCACAGCCAGGTCTGGGTGATTGGGGTCTCAGCAATGCTGCCAGAGCTGATGCGCGCTAACGGAGCCTATGATCAGATTCAAAACTCGATTTTTGCGATGAGCATCATGACTGGCGTGGCGCTGGGGCTGATGGCCTTGCTGCGCCGCAACCGCAATGCACTCAAAGCCAGCGAGTCTCACTATCGCGCCATTGTCGAAGACCAAATGGAGATGATCTGCCGCTTTCGCTACGACGGCTCGCTCACCTTCGCGAACCAGGCCTATGCCGATGCTTTTGGGTTTCAGGCCGAAAACTTCAAGCAGATGAACCTGTTTGATCTGGTGCCCCAGTCAGAGCTGCCCGCCTTGCTCTCGCAGATCTCCACTCTCAGCGCGGCTCATCCGGTGCAGTTCTCCGAGCGGCTGACCGCTACCGCCGACCAGCAGCAGCGCTGGCAGCAGTGGACAGACCGAGCGATTCTTAGCCCCAGAGGTCAGGTGGTGGAAATTCAGTCGGTGGGGCGAGATATTACTAGCCGCAAGCTCTATGAGTCAGAAATTGAGCGGCTGGCCTTTACCGATCCACTGACCGGACTGGCAAATCGGCGCAGGCTCTATGCCGTGGGTCAAGAAACGCTCAGCACCCAGCGGCTCGACCAAATGGGCTTGATCTACCTCGACTTGGATCGCTTTAAGCCGATCAACGACATGCTGGGTCACGATGCGGGAGACGAGCTGTTGGTACAGGTAGCCGATCGGCTCCAAGCCTGCATTCGGCGGGCAGACACGCTGGCGCGACTAGGCGGCGACGAGTTTGCGATCTTGCTCGTTTCCAGCGACCTCACCGAAGCAGAGCAGGTGGCCGACCGGATTTTGATCGCGCTGCATCAGCCATTTCATCTCTGCGGTCAGGCGATTCAGATTGGCACAAGCCTGGGAATTGCCATCACCACCTCTGCTGAAATGCCGTTTAGCCAGCTGTTAACCCAGGCCGATATTGCCATGTATCGCGCCAAGTCGCGGGGGCGCGGCAACTACGTGATTTTTGATGGAGCCATGTATGCCGAGATCCTCACCAAGCGCGAGCTTGAAACTGATCTGCGCCAAGTGATTGAACGGCAGCAGCTCCGCGTCTACTATCAGCCGATTGTGGCGCTGGCCAGCGGTCAGCTCTGGGGGCTAGAAGCCGTGGTGCGCTGGCATCACCCTAAGCGAGGACTGCTGGCTCCAGCGCAGTTTCTTCAGATGGCCGAAGATGTGGGATGCAGCCTGCCGATTGAGCGCTGGGTGGTGCGGCAAGCCTGCCATCAGATCGCCCAGTGGCGGCAGTTCTACCCCGATCTGCGGCTGAGTCTTAACCTGTCGGGCAAGCATCTGGCGCAGCCGGACGGCGTAGACTATCTGGAAACGCTGCTCCAAGAAACGGGTCTGTCACCGCATCAGATCATGCTGGAAATCACCGAAACAATCGTACTTGAGCAGACCGATTTGGCAACTGCGGCGCTGGCTCGGCTGCGGCAGATGGGCGTACGGATTGCCCTAGATGACTTTGGCACGGGCTATTCCTCGCTCAGCTATCTGCATCATTTCCCGGTAGACGTGCTGAAGATTGACCGCACGTTTGTCAGAGCGCTAAAGCCCAGTGCATCGAGCGGCCAGCATAGCGCTGCGCCCGAAGATTCCAAAAACAGCGAGATCGTCCGCTCGATTGTGCGGCTGGCTCAAAGCCTCAATATCGCGACCGTGGCCGAAGGCATCGAAACCGCCGAACAGCTCGCCCAGCTGCGCGCCCTCGACTGTCAGGCAGGGCAGGGCTACTTTTTTGCCGAGCCGCTGAATCAGTTTGCGCTCGAAGATTTCCTCAAACGCCAGAAGCATGAGAGATTGAAGCTAACTCATTAAATTCGCCTCATGCGGCATCTCTCTAGGCTGTTTTCTGGGCTGTTTTCTGGGCTATTTTCTAAACTACTTGCCTGGCCCCCCGCTTGGCTGCAGCGCTATCAGCATCTCTGGGTGGGGTCGAGACGGCTAGCTATTCTGGAAGCCTGCGTGATTGGGGTGGTTTCAGGGCTGGCGGCTGTGCTGCTGAAGCAGGGCATTGGCTGGCTGGGCGGCTGGCGGGTGCAGCTCTCGCATCAGTATCCGGCCTGGATCATGCTGCCACTGCTGGGGGGACTGGGCGGCCTACTCTCTGGACTGCTGATCGAGCGACTGGCTCCAGAGGCCGCAGGCAGCGGCATTCCGCAGGTGAAGGCAGTACTGGCCGACGTGCCGCTAACCCTAAATCTGCGCGTGGCTGCGGTGAAGATGGTGAGCGTCATTCTAGCAGTTGGCTCTGGCCTGAATCTGGGGCGGCAGGGACCCACCGTGCAGATTGGGGCGGCTTTGGCGGCTCAGCTCGGTCAATGGCTGCCCACCTCGCCTGCTTACCGACGGCAGCTGATTGCAGCTGGGGCAGCGGCGGGTCTAGCGGCTGGGTTTAACGCGCCGATCGCGGGCGTGCTGTTTGTGGTCGAGGAGTTTTTGCAGGACTTTTCGGGGCTGACGCTGGGCACGGCGATTTTGGCTTCGTTTGTGGGGGCGGTGGTATCGCGGCTGCTAGGCGGGCAGGGACTGAGCCTCGATCTGGAGATGGCGCAGTCGGTTACCAATTTTTCGCTGCAAGACCTGCCGTTTTTCTTGATTTTGGGGCTGCTAGCAGGGCTGTTGGGAGGGTTGCTAAGCTGGGGAATCTTTGCGAGTCTTGCCTTTTATCGGCGGGTGGTGAAGCTGGGGCTACCCGGAAAAATTGGGCTAGCAGGGCTACTGTCAGGTAGCGCTGTGATGCTGCTGCCAGTAGCCTTTCGAGATAGCGCTAGTCTGCAAGAATTAGTCAGCACTGGCGATGCAGGCTGGGGGTTTACGCTGCTGGCCTTTGTGGTCAAGTTTCTGCTAACGCTGGTGGCTTACGGGGCGGGCGCTCCCGGCGGGCTGTTTGCCCCAGCCCTCTTGTTGGGTGCTTCGCTAGGGCATCTTGTGGGCAGCGCCGCGCACTTATTGGAAAGCTGGGTGGGCGTGGCGATTGGGATGCCGGTCGGAATTAGCGGCTCTTCCACTTATGCGCTAGCCGGAATGGGGGCATTTTTTAGCGCCGTGACGCGCGGCCCGATCACCGCCATCGTGATCGTGTTTGAAATCACCACCGACTTCAATCTGGTGCTGCCGCTGATGATTGGTTCGGTCATTGCCTATTTGATCAGCGATAAGCTAGCACCCGGCTCAATCTACGGTCGCCTGCTGGCCGCCAACGGCATCCAGATTGCAAAGCCCAGCGTCGCCCATAGCCCCTGGGAAAACCTGACTGCCGCAAATTTGATGCAGCGCCGGGTCGAAACGTTAGCAAGCTCGCTCAGCCTCGACGAAGCGATGCAGGCCTTCTCGCGCTCACACCATCGCGGCTTTCCGGTGGTGGATGCTGGACGGCTGGTGGGGCTGGTGACGCTGGGCGATCTGTCGAATCCCAGCCGCCAGCCGCCCGATCCGCAGACCGCCACGTTAGGCGAGGTGATGACCCCGCAGCCGATTACCGTCACGCCCAAAGATTCGCTCTCTCAGGTGCTCTATCTGCTCAATCGCTTTAATATCAGCCGCCTGCCTGTCACCGATGGCCAAAAGCTAGTCGGCATCATTACTCGCGCTGACATCATTCGGGCTGAGGCAAACCAGGTTAACCATACGGTAAAGCTGGGGCCTGCGCCCGTGCCCTCTTATTTGGTGTATCAGACGCGCTCCCCGGCGATTGGCAGAGGCCGGATGCTGGTGCCGCTCAGTAACCCAGAGACTGCCCCAACGCTGATTCATCTGGCGGCAGCAATTGCGGCGGCTCGCAGCTACGAAATTGAATCTCTGCAAGTAGTAACGGTGCCCCGCGCTCAGCCACCCTCAGAAGCCGCAGTCCGCACTACCCGCAGTCGGCGCTTGCTGAAGCAGGCCGCAAGTCTCGTCCAGCAGTATGGCCTGCCCATTCACACGCAGATCCGGTTGGCGCATGATCCGGCGCACGCCATCCTAGAAACCGTGAAGCAGCGGCATATTGACCTGGTGCTGATGGGCTGGAACGGCGCGCCGAATACGCCCGGACGGATTTTTGGCAGCACGGTCGATACGGTGATTCGGCAGGCGGCTTGCGAGGTGATGCTGGTGAAGTTGCAAGAGCCAGCCCAGTTTCGGCACTGGCTGGTTCCGGTCGCAGGTGGCCCCAATGCCCAAAGAGCACTCGATCTGCTGCCCGCTTTTCGAGCGGCGGGGCTGCAAGATCTGCGGATCTGTCAGGTCTTTGATCCCGCTGAGTCTGACGGGCTGGATCAGCTTCACAGTCTGGTCGCGGACTTGGGTGATCGCTTGGGTTGCCCGGTGGAAGCCTGTCCGGTCTGGGGCAGGCCGGTGGCTGAGGCAGTGGTCGATTTGGCGACCGAGAAAGCCTGCGATGTGATTATGCTGGGCGCGAGTCGGGAAGGGCTGCTCCAGCAAGTGATCAAAGGCAATATTCCGGAGGCAATCACGCGAGCCAGCCCTTGCAGCGTTATTTTGGTGCGCGGCGCGGTGACAGAAGAAGATTAGAGCTGCCCGTTCAACCGCCCGTTCAACATCTGGGACTTTTGCTGAATCTGCGTGAATCCTAGACGGGAAGGCCAGCCACCGCTGGTTCATCTTTGTCGTCTAGTCTTTGCCGTCAGCCGTCAGCGCCATGAATCCCTCCTCCTATCTCTCGACATTAGAGCAGCTTGCCCAGGTGCGTCGTTCCGCTGCTCAGCCCACGATCTCATCGTCTTCTAACGCCCCGTACCTGTTTTTGTTTCTGGAGATTTTTGAGCGCGAGGGGGGGATTCAGTCGTTTGTTAGACAAATTTTTCGCAGCCTTGCTGCCTTGGAGCCAGTTCCCAGCGCCGATGTGTTTCTGCTGCGCGACCGCTGCTGTGAGCATCCCTTTGCGAGTCCTGCCCTGCGGTTTCACTATTTCAAAACGCGCTCCGCTCTGCTCAGTCGCCTCTGGATAATTGGCGCACTGCTGCTCTATCTGCTGCGTCACCGTCCACAGCGACTGATCTGCGGGCATCTCTATCTTGCGCCTTTGGTTTGGCTCTGCTGCAAGCCCTTCGGCATTCCCTACACGGTCATCACCCACGGCAAAGAAGTCTGGGCGCCTCTGCCCTGCTGGCAGCGCTTGGCCTTGCAGCAGGCTGACCAAATCTGGACGGTGAGCCGCTACAGCCGCGACCGCTCAGCTGCATCCAACCAGCTCGACCTGAGCAAAATTCAGCTCCTGCCCTGCGCGATCGATGGCGATGCCTTTACGCCCGCCGCCAAGTCGCCCGCGCTGCTGGAGCAATATGGTCTGCGGGATGCCAAAGTGTTGATGACGGTAGCGCGGCTCTGGTCGGGCGACATCTATAAGGGCGTAGACGTGACGCTGCGGGCTTTGCCGCAGATTTTGCAAAGCTTTCCAGAAGTCAAATATCTGGTAGTGGGTCGGGGCGATGACCAGCCGCGACTGGCAGAACTAGCCGCTGAACTGGGAATTGCCGACCGAGTTGTGTTTGCTGGCTTTGTGGCGACAGCGGATCTCCTGGAGCACTACCGGCTAGCAGATGCCTACGTGATGCCCTCCCAGGAAGGATTTGGAATTGTTTACCTGGAGGCGATGGCCTGCGGCATTCCAGTCCTCTCTGGCGACGCAGACGGCTCGGCTGATCCCCTCAGAGACGGCGAGCTAGGCTGGCGAGTGCCGCATCGTGACCCAGAAGCCGTGGCTCAGGCTTGTCTGGAGATGCTGCAAGCAATTGCCCAGCGTCAGCGCGGCGCAGCCTTTGACCCTCGCTGTGATGGTAGCTGGCTGAGACGGCAAGCCATTGAGCGGTTTGGCAAAGCGGCTTTCACGGCTCGGCTGCAAGTGCTACTGGGGTCAGGTTAGCTTTGCCGGAGGGCATCCCCCTGGACTGAGGTGAGAAATCCCTATCTCGGCAAGTTTTGCGTCGCTGGCGGCTTGGTTTATCCTGAGACTAAGCGGAATTTAGCTCTGCCCGCATACCGCATTTTCAACGCCAAGCCGCCAGGAGGACATATGAACCCCAATCGCTATCGAAGCATCCAATTTTCGGGTCTACGCTTTTGGCTGATCCTGCTGGCCGTCGTCTGGCTACTGGGCACGGTGGGGCTGGGCTGGATCGTCAAATCGGTATTTATTTTGATTGCCGTACTGCTGGTCACGCCGATATTAGCCTTTCTGGGCTTTCGCTGGTGGCTGAAGCGTAACTTGGTCATGGCTCAATGCCCCGTCTGTGGCGTGGAGTCGGCGGGCATTAACAACACCCAAATGCGTTGCCCCAGTTGCAGTGAGCCTTTGAAGGTTGAGGGCAACCAGTTTTACCGCCTGACACCCCCCGGCACCGTAGATGTCAACGCGATTGATGTGACGGTAAAGCAGCTCAACGATTAGCCCCCCAACTTACCCCAGAGGCCGATAGGTGCGGTAGTTAATGCTGGGGAAAATATTGTCAATCGCCTCCACTTTTTCCAGCCAGCCCGAATCTACCTTGCCCTGCCGCAGATCTTCCCAAATCTTGTTGAAGCGCATCAGATGTGAACGAGTGCGGCGCACGGCGTAAGGGACCATCGTCCCCGTGCGCATAATAAACGCCCAGTCCGAAGACTGCGCCAACAGCAGCTCCCGCGCCGCCTGATTCAGGGCGCGCACCTCCAGCTCGTCGGCTACTTCATGCCGCGACAGGTCAATCATCCGCTCGGTGGCTTTATGCAAATGCGGGTAGATCCAGGCGTTAGTTTCGTTCAGCCAATATTCGTGGAAGCCGCGAAAGCCCCAGCTCGACTGCGCCGGACGGCAAACCTGCTGCGTCGGGTGCTGCTGCAAATAGTCGGCTAGATGCGTCATCGCGTAGGTGGACTGGTCAAACCAGGTTTTGCGGAACAGATAGTTGATAAACCAGGGACCTTCATACCACCAGTGACCAAACAGCTCTGCGTCGTAGGGCGAGACGATAATCGGCGGGCGCTGCATCACGCCATGCAGGTGCTCCACCTGCCGCTCCCGGTTATAGACAAAGTTGGCCGCATGTTCAGCAGCTTTTTCCTTGGCCCAGTGCGGGTCGTAGAGAGCTTTGTCGCTTAGCCCTAGCCCGCGCCCGGTAATTTTGTGGTACTTAATGCCGACGTTTTTGCGCTGGCCGTTGGGCATCACGTAGGGCTTGATGTACTCGTAGTCTGCATCCCAGCCCAAATCTCGGTAAAACTCGCGGTATTCGGCAGCGCCGGGATAGCCAACTTCGGATGACCAGACCTGCTGCGACGACTCCTGATCACGGGCAAACACCGCCACGCCAGCTTCCGTAAAGATCGGGGCGTAGGTGCCAAACCGGGGGCGCGGACGTGCGTAGAGAATGCCGTGGCCGTCGGTGAGGAAGTAGCGCAGCCCCGCGTCGGCAATCATCCGCTCTAGCCCTTCGTAGTAGGCGCATTCGGGCAACCAGATGCCTTTGGGCGGACGGCCAAAAGTTTCTTCATAGTGCTCGCAGGCCACCCGGATCTGCGCCCAGACTGCCTGCGGATACATCTTCATCAGCGGGAAATAGCCATGCGTCGCCCCGCAGGTGATGATCTCCAGGTTGTTGCTGTCTAAAAACTGTTTGAAGCCTTTGATCAGATCGCCCTGATAGTTCTGCCAGGTTTGTCTAACCTTGCTAAACTCAGTGGCATAAAATTCAGCTAGGTAGCGTAAGTGTCCATTGTGAACATTCCGATCAATTTCTTTGGTGATCAGATCTTCAAGCTGAGCAAGATGGTTATCATATCGGTGCTGCAATAGCGGATCGCGCAGCATGGACACCAGCGGCGGTGTCAGGCTCATCGTGATCTTAAAATCGATTCCGTCTCGCTTAAACCCTTCAAACATTTGAAGCAGCGGGATGTAGGTTTCGGTAATTGCCTCAAACAGCCACTCTTCCTCTAGAACATAGTCACTCTCCGGATGCCGTACAAACGGCAGATGGGCGTGCAAGACTAAGGCGAGATATCCGATGCTCATATGCTGGAGGAATAGAGGATTAAACAGGGCAAAGCCCAACGGGGCGAACGACAGGCCAGACAGACAGTCTAAACAGGGGCGCTAGACGGCCAGAACCTGACCGGGATCGCATCTGCTGCCAAGATTGTAGAGCAAAAAATTAAGCAAATCGATTTGTGCATCCAATTGAGCTATGACAGATTCCAATGTTTTAGAACGGGCAAAGCTGGGTGATCCTGAGGCAGTCGCAGCGTTGATGAATCAATCGCTGGAGTCTAAAGGAATGCTGGCTAAGGTTGAGCGTCAGGGGGACTGTCTGGAGGTGGTTTTGGAGGCCGAGCGCGTCCCCAACCGCCAAGCTTTGACTGCGTTTGTGCAGAAGGGCATTAACAACCTGGGCATTCAGTCGGTGCGGATGGTGCGGATCATTGGGCAGCAGGTCGGGGCGAGCTATCCAGCCTGGATGCAGGAGTTGCAGCTCAGCAACACGGCTCCCTTAAACATTCAATCAGAAACTGACCCGGATATCACGACAATTGAGAGCCTAGAAGATACTCACGTCCAGAGCTTAGAAGATACGCTGGTTCAAGACCGCGAACTCAACGCCGCACCACAATCTGCATCTCTGCAATCTGAGCTAGACGACCTGTGGGCTGATGAAGATACGCTCGTTGAGCAGCGCCCCGACTTTTTGCAAGAGTTGCTCTCAATGTCCAGATCTGCCCAGCCGCCCGCTGTCGTAGATACCAACGCCAGTTTAGGTCTAGAGGCTGATCTAGAGGCTGACCCAGAGATTGACCCAGAAAACAACCCAGAAAATAACAGCGCAACTGAGCCTGAAGAGCTAGAAGATCTGGCTGCCGCGCTGGATCCGGCTACAGATGCCAGCATCCTCAGCTTTCTAGACGAGTTATCAGACGAGCCTGCTGAAGCCGACTTCCCCACTGAGTCCATGCAGCCACAGTCCGCCTATCTTGACGATCTGGCTGTAGAGCCGGAGTCGCTGAGTGCTGATCACCTCCAGGATCTGGACTCTCAGGATCTGGACTTCCAGGATTTGATGGCTGATTCTGACCTAATGGAGCCACTGCCAACCGAGCTGTGGGTCAATGCGCCTGCCCGCGAGCCTGAAGGAGCTGCAAGTGACTCTAGTGACTCCGAAATCGACCTGCTCGACTTCCTGGATCAGCCTGTTCAGGCAGAGGAGTTTGAACTGGCGGAACCTGATGTCTCAGAGCAAGCGGCTGACGACGACTTCCCAGAAGCCACTTTCATTAGCCAAATTCCCGTGCTGGAGCCGTTGGACGAAGCCGAGCTAGAGCAGCCGCTCTCAGAAGAATTCTTGGCTGATTTGATGAGCGATCAGCCTGTGCATGATCAGTCTGCGCCCCCAGCCATTGAGCCAACGCAGTCCATAGACCTGCCCCCAGACCTGCTTCCAGACCCGATCGATCCAATTGAACCAATTGAATCGATGTCTCTAAACGCTCAGCCTGTGGAGCCTGACTTTTCTGAGATTTCCAGCCAGCAGCTCGAAGATCTGTTTGCCGCCGAGTCAGACGTGACGGAATCTTTTAGCGAAGAGCCTTGGATGCAGCATCTACCGGAAGATCTCACCCAGGATTTGCCTCAAGACTTGCCCGATAACCAAATTGATCTTCAGCAGTCGTTGGTGGCTGAATTGCCTGCTGTGAGTGCGGAGAGCCATATAGAATTTGAGGATCTTGATCTGAACGCAGAGTTTGATCTGAACGCAGAGCCTGAGCTAAATGCAGAGCCTGAGCTAAATGCGGAGCCTGAGCTAACGCTGCCCGATTTCTTAATGGAGCCAGATGAGCTATCAAATGATTCACTAGATCAGGCGCTGGATCAGCCTGCGGATCTAGATCCGCAGGCTGATCTACTCGGCGATTTGAGCTTAGATGACCAGCCGGAACATCAACCCGATGATCTTGAACTAAGCGCCTTAGAAGCCGATTTAGAACCAGAAAATCTAGAGGCGGGAAGTGTGAATTTTGGTCTGGAGCCTGTGGATGAGCTAATTATTGCACCAACCTACGGTGATTTGACTGAAGATTTACCTGAGAATCTGCCTGAAGATCTCGCTGAAGACCCAACTGCGCTGTCTGCCACCCTGCGGCCTTGGGACGAGTTTTCAGATGATACATCTCTTGAACCAAGCTCAGAGAGCGCTGAGGCGGATCTAGATGCAGCCGCTTTAGAAGATGACTACGAAGAGCTGCCGCCTGACTTCCTACGAGACTGGGAAGATGAACCAGAATTCTCAGAGCTTACAGAGGCTGAATTTTCAGAAGCCACCGCGCAGCCCCCTGATCTGGATCAGTTGGATCAGCTAGATCTATACCCGCCTAATCCCCAGGCAGATATCCAAACAGATCTCCAGACAGATCTCCAGACAGAGCTAAGCCTGTTGAATCTGTACAGTCCAGATAGTCCAGAGCTAGACTCTCCCGGTTTAGATGCTCTCGATCCGATCCAATCTGATTTGCCGCAGCTCGATTTGGCTGACGATTCTGAGGACGAGCTAGATGTTGATCTGCCAGATTTGGACTTGGCCGAGCTGCTGAGCGAAACCCCTGAAGGCACAGCTATCGACTCGTCTGCCGCCGCAAATCTTGACCCAAATCGACCTGAAGATTTGCCTGAGTCTGGCGGGGCTGGTTTGGGAGCTGGTTTGGGAGCGGCTGGCTTGGGGGCGGCTGGGCTGGCTGCCGGATTAACGGCTGGCCGCAGACGCAGACCTGATGATCCGGATGCCAGTCCGGTTTCGGAAAATCTGACCCAAAATCTGACCCAAGACAGTCTGGAGCAAGGGCTGGGCGATTTTCGGGAGGGCTTTGTTGAACCACTGCCCGACGAATTTTTTGACAGCGAGACAGATGCCTCCGACTGGCAGGCTGAGCTGCGCCAGAGTGAATTGCAAGAGCCGCTCGATCTAGATATTGACGATGAGACTGGCTATGTGATTGACGAAACCTCCGCTCCGTCTGCTGCGGCTCAGACCGGAGTCACCGCTGGCCCGCCCAATCATCTTGCCAATCGACCAGTTGAGCCATCAGTTGAGCCACCCGCCGCGTCACCCGTTTCGCCATCCGCCGCGCCCAGAGCTACCCCGCCAGACTCCCGCCAGCCCTCTCTAATTTGGGTCTTGCTGCCGCTCTGTGCCTTCCTGGGCGGACTGCTGGGCTTTGTGCTGTTCAGAAACAGAATTGCCGCGCCGCCGAATCCGCCTCCCGCCAGCGAAACTGCACCGGCTTCCCCTGATGCCGCTCCCGCGATACCCGCTCCCTCGTCGCCTAGCTCAGCCAATCCAGACGCTCAGACTCCGCTTCAGGTGGCGCTAGAGCGGGCAGATAGCGCGGTGGAGCTGGGGCAAACGGCTCAGTCGGTAGATGACTGGAAGCTGGTGGCCAACCGCTGGCAGCAGTCGATTCAGCTCCTGAGGGCGATTCCCGACTCTAGTTCTAGCTACGCGCCTGCTCAGCAAAAGCTAGCTGAATATCAAAACTACCTGGCAGTTGCTCAGCGCAAGGCGAATCAGCCTGTTTTGACGGATGCACCACTGGCAGCCGCCAATATCAAAACTTCGCCTAGTCCAGATGCCAATCCAGCAGGAGCCGCTACGCTCAGCTGTGCGCCCGTTGAAACCACCGCTGATTCGCAGCCGATTCAGCTAAGTAGTGTTCAGTTTGATCCGGCCTCTGTGTCTCAGCCCAGCCCGATTGTGGGCTGCATCACCAACCACACCGACCAGCCGATTGTGGCGGTAGATTTGGCCTACAGCAGCGGTACTGGCGACGCAGCCACTGGCAAGCTGACCTTTCCGCAGCTTCAGCCTCAGCAGACTGTCCCATTCAAAAGCGAGTTTACGGTGTTGCCGGATGCTCAGCAGCTCACCATAGCTTCGCTGTCCTGGACGGCAACGGGCAGCACGGCCAAACAGCTCCCTGTGACCATCAGCGTCACCCGCTCCACAGCATCGCCTGCCGAGCAGCAGGGCTAGACCAGCCTGGAGCTAGGGCAGTGTTATGGGTGCTCTGTCCAGATTTTGCTGCACAAATTCCTGAATGCATTTCAGGTATTCTATGCCTGCGACCTGCGCGACGTTGTTATGTCCGGCATCAGGCACGAGGTAGAGCTGTTTGGGATCGGGGGAAGCTTCGTAAAGCTGCTGGCTCATGAGGGCAGGGACGCGCAGATCGTTTAGTCCGTGAATGTAGAGCAGCGGCGTTTTTAGCTCGGAGACTCGGCTGATGGAGTCAAATTTTTGGGTGAGCAGCAGATCAATTGGGAAAATGCTGCGTGGCATTTCGTAGTCCACCATCTGGCGCATAGAGGTAAAAGAAGCCTGCACGATCAGTCCAGCCGCGTCGGGATGCTGAAGCGCCAGATGGATTGCAATTGCGCCGCCTAGCGAATGCCCATACAGAAATAACCGCTGGGGCTGCACCTGCCGCGCCTGTATCAAATATTGCCAGCTTGCCTCTGCATCTTCATAGACTTGCTGTTCGTTGGGAGATCCGGCGCTGCGTCCGTAGCCGCGATAGTCAATCAGCAGCACCGAAAGGCCAATTTGCCGAAAGCGATTGGCCTGCTCGGCGTTCGCACCAATATTTGCACCGTTGCCGTGCAGATAGAGGATGACGGCTGTCTCTGGGCCGCTGGCCGGAATCCACCAGCCGTGCAGTTTTTCGCCCGCGCTGCCGACGGGAATCCAAATGTCGTCGAAGCGGTTGCCATAGTCGGCTGGCGTGGTTTCAATCGTGGCGGAGGGCAAAAAAATGATCCGAGTCTGCCGTAGATAAAGCCACAGACAGGCGCTGAGATAGGCGGCGATGGCAAGGCTAATCAGCCCCAGCGAAATCTTGAGCAGGAGTGACATAGACAATCGACTGGCAAACGGTGGGTGAGCGCTGTAGCAAGCAGGGGCTTGTATTCTAACGTTACCCGCTTGAGCTAAATCTTGGATCGGAATGCTCAGCGAAACTGCTTGCTTCTCAGTCTGAGAGTGCGTCAGGATGTCAAAGCTGGCTCCCACGCCCGCAGCGATGGTGCCAGCCCGCAGTTCTCCAAATGCCCTTATGGATGTGAAATTATTTCTATCTGCTGTTCTGGTGAGCCGGATGAGTCTTCGACGAACCTACCAAACCATCCGGCTCGTTTTGATTTTTGGATGCTGATTGGCTTTACAAAATGCCAGCATCGCCGGAGCAGATCTAGACTCTTCTGCGGCACGTTTGATAAATTCCCATTCACTAACTCTGGCGCTAAAGAGTGCAAGGGGAAGACAGACAACCCGAAACCCGCTGTTATTGTTCTGGTTGTGCGGTGTATTCCGATTGCGGTTAGGGCTTTTGGCAAGCTGCAACCGATGCGAATTGAGGGGGTTGATCGACAACCTCTGAGGCTGTCAGACATGAATCTACCTCTATAGATCACTCATCATCGAGTCCCAAATCCACCGCCTCGCCTTTTCTTCTCCGCCAAATCAGATGAGCTGACTAGAGCGGCAAAGCCTCGCTGCTCTTGCTGTCTCAACCGACGAGTCCGCTGTCGCTGATAAACTCTGACTGATTCGGCTAGGGGATGGCCTGGATCGATCACTAGGTGTGTCAGCGATGCGCCTATCAGCTCTTTATCTGTTGCTTTACCCTGGAGCATACAGACGATGCCACCCTCATCCCCGCTGTACATCACCTTTTCTACCGCATAGTCGCGCTCAGCTCATCGGCTTACCTTTGTTTTGCATCAGCTTGAGCAGCGGTTTGCCAGGACGTACCTGAAAGGGCCACTGGCCTCTAGCTGATGGCTCAGCGAGATTGCGCTGTCATAGTCATCAATGGCCATAGGGTTCCATCCCTTCCAAGAATTCAGTCTTGCTAGATAACTATCCTAGCGCAGCAACAGTCGCGACGGGCTTCAGTAGGCTTGGCAAGATCCGAGCTTTTCGACCGCTGGCTCTGGCGATCTGGTACAGTTTTCCAATAGCCGCGATCGCAGTCTTGCGCCCGTGCTGCTGCAAGTTCAGCCGGATGGTGCGGGTGGATACAAGTTGTGTATCTACCGTGATTTACTAGATGTTCCATTTTGAATGGCAGATGATGTTTGCGCGAAACACTCCCCATAGTTTTAATCTTGAGCTTTGTCAGTTAACTAAGGTTCCAGCTTCTTGCCTTAACTGCTCTAATTGCTTAGGCACCCAACAAAATAGCCATCTTCATTTGATCATTGGATGACAATTGTATATTTCATATCTCCAAGTCTCAATTCTCAACTGAAACTGGCTCGTAAGCCAGAAGCATGAGTTGTGTGGCAGGGACAGTTTCCATCGCGTAAGTTTCGCCTTGAACATTGGCAAAATCAACCAAGTAAGCCTGATTGTCGAAGTTCATCAGCACTGTACCAACCTGCCCATTTCTAAGCAAAATCGGTTGATTGGTCTCTTTGTGGATCGCTGGAATCTCATTAGTCTCATTAGTTAGAGCAACAACGTCATATTCTTTGAGTGCCATAATTAGTCCCTCACTTATTTACAGGATAAATGCCGCCTTTCGGGTCGTCGGTTAGATTAGTAAATTTGAGGTGAGTCAGGAGAAAGACAACCTTCTCGCATTCTTCTCCCAGCTCAGCCAGTAGGGTAGACAGAGTTGAATTGACTTGTAGTGGCTGTTCGATGTTAAAAATCATTTTCCTTGCCTCAGTCGTTTTTCTGCCCTCGCCAGACTTTTCTCTAAACCAGTGATCTCTTTGTGCCAGTAGTTTTTCTTCAGCGAGAGTCACAGAAGAGGGATAGATAGCACTATTTTGAATGGCAGATGATGTTTACACAAAACACTTTCCATAGTTCTATATCTTCTTCGTCAGTTAACTAGAGTTTTAACTTCTTGCCTCACCTGCTCCAACTGCTGACGATTTTGAGCAATTAACGCTTTTTGTTGTTCACGCTGTTCCAAAGTCGCTGCATAAGATTTTTCTTGCTGTTCTAAAAGACTCTCAGAGAGTGAAATAGCTTCTGAAATAACTCGGCTAGCAGATTGAACACGGCTCTCAAATGTTGAAGAAATTATTTCGTCTAATTTCTCAAGAGCTTTTGGCATTGACTCATTAATTTTCTGGAATCCTAGTTCGATAACTTTATTTTTTATTTTTTCTTTCAGACCATCTGCATTAAACAGTCCAGATGCAAATGAACCGGCTCCCGCGGCAACTACTGCACTTAGGATCACTCCGATTATTCCGATTGGATTGAAAAGGAGCAATCCAGCTGCCAAAGCTCCACCCACGCCAATACCGCCAAGAAAACCACCAACATCTGCGAAGTCATCACGGATCCCACCGATGGTAAAATTGAGTTGGCTACTTAAATCTGTATTGATCTGTGAGTCGATTTTGCTCAATTGAGATTGAATTGCTTCCAGCTCTATGTAAATACTTGAATCCATCACCTCAAGATTGCGCTTGAGAATTATATCAGCAAATTGTGTTCTACTCCATTCATCAATCTCATCCGAAAGATCTTTAACAAACTGATCAACATAATCCTGAATCAACTGATCCTGGCTCCAAATAGGACCATGATTAGAACGCCAGCGATAACTTCTAACTTTGAGCGGCTTTGGCAGCTTCTCAATCCATGCATTCCAAGATTTAGTTGTTTCAGCAAATGCCTGCTTTTTCAGGCTATCTGCCAGTTGGCGGATTTTAACATCGCGTCCACTTGCTTCACCAATTTGATCTAAAATCCTTTGCTTATCCGTCTCAGACAATTTTAATTTGTCGTTTAGAAAAGACTCAGCTTGAGCTAGACCGTTTAAGGAATTTGTGACGATTGTTTCGATACTTTTACTTGATTTAGCGATCTTCAAGGCACCTCGCTCTAACGTCAAGAAGTTTTCGATAGCCTGTGTAAACTGTCGAAATGCCTGAAGATATTCATCTTCAATTTGCTTCAAACTGGCTTTTAATGAAGCTTTAGCAGAAATATAGTGAACACGATTGCTCGATATATCTAGCAGATTTTCGTCTTTGACAAATCCCTCAAGCCTTTGAACAACATCATGGCGGTCTTCTTCCTCGTCAATGAGATCGAAGAAATTGACGACAATAAAAAGATTCTCAGCAGGGGCTGTACTATCCCCAGTCAGATTCCTTTTAATATCTTGAATCAATTCTTTTTCTTTTTCTGGAAGCAAGCGAGTCGCATTAGTGAGAAAAATGGCAGCATCTGTGTCTTTAAGGAGTTTTTGCGTGATAGCCGTTCTATCAGGATGTTCGTTTAGACCAGGTGAATCAACAATTTCTACACCGCTTTGACATAGAGCCAAATCAGGATGTTCAAAGATGATTTCGTCAATTTCAGAATCAGCCAAGCTCTCTGCACGCTTTCCTTGAGCAACATCTCGAGGAATCGCAGCTTTGTCTTTGTAGCTCTGAGTCGAAATTTCTTCCTCTCGCCCGTCTTTGTAACGGCAGATGACTCGTTTCTTACTGCCATATTTAAGAATTGTCACTGCTCCACTACAGGGAATTACTCTGGTGGGTTGAATTTCTTCCCCAAGCAAAGCGTTCAATAATGTCGATTTTCCTTGACTAAACTCTCCGATTACTGCTACTCGAAAGCGCTGAGACTGCAATTTTTCGGAGGCTGCGCTGACTCCATCTATTAAATGATTGCCTAAAAGCCCATTTTCAACGCAAGTTTGAATAATTTGATAGAGTTGATGAAACAAGTTAACGAGTTGGTTTTGGCGTTTCTGAAATTCTCTTAATTGGTCATAAGATGGAGCATGGTTCTGTTGAATGGCAACCTCCTCCGGCTGAGTAGGTAATGTCTCCAACAAACTATTCGCAGCATTGACGAACATTGTATCTAGGTCATGAAAGCGAGCCGGGTCAAGAAGTGACCGCACTTCGCAGAGTGCAGCCAGATCAGCCGCTTGTCGAGAGAATCCAGCTTCCAAGACCCTTAGATGATTAATATCAATTTCTAAGTGCTTGGCAACCAGCTGTAAATACTGCTTCTCAATTGCACTTACCTCCCCATCTGCTGCCGACATTTCGTATCCCAGACCTAGCAGCAGTAAACGTTCCGCTACAGACAGGGGTTGTGTCAGCTTGAGTAACTCATCTCGCTTGATGTAAATCTTCTGCTGTCGAACTCCTCGACTTAGCGCTTGCGCGAACGCCACCACATTTTTGTCTGAGGGTAGGAATTTCTTGATGGTCTGTTGCCATTGCTGTTTTTCTTCATCAGTGATGGTCTTATCGGCAAACATTACACCTGTCAGCACCGTAATAAGCGGCGAGAGAAAGACAATAGGAGGCGTGAGGTCTTCTTTTCGCAAGGTTTGCCCCGTGAGGTGCGATAGGAGTTCGACCGTATTAGCACTGATTAGGGAGGTATCCATTTAAGCTGGGAGAGAAATAATAGACATTTATTATGTTCAATGTACCCAGAGCATTGCTGAAGTTCACAACCTTCACCGAGAAAATACGGTTATCTTCATGAAGTATCTAATTTAAGCTAGAGGTAATTACTTTGCCTATCATGTGAAAATATGCTGTTCCAATTTCCGCCTTTGGTCGAGGCTGGTCTAGCTGCTGGTAAGTATGCACAGGTCTTTAATGCCGCTGGTGTCCCATTAGGCTTGGCTAGAGACAGCGCCACCGGGCAATTTGTTGGTAATGCTGTAGGAATTGTGAGGAATAACGGTGTTCCCTTCAATCCGATCACGACTCCGGTTCAGCTTGGCATGAATGGAGCGCAAATGTATCAGGTGAATCAAGGCTTCCAAGCAACCCAGGCCGGAATTCAATCACTCCAGACAAGTCTGAGCGTTCTCCAGGCAACTACGGCTGTGATTGGTGTGGGTGTGGCCGCAAATTTGGCCATCTCAGCAGTCAGCTTACGGCAAATTCTAAAGCTGAGAGAAGACGTGAAGCATCTGAGACTGGAAGTTAAAGAAGGCTTTTTTGACTTGAAGAAAGCTTTTAGTAGTCAAGGCGCTGAGATCATTCGACGTATTGAAGAAGTTGCTAAAGACATTAAATTCGAGCAGCATCGCCTCATACTCATTCAAGCTTATGGAAAATTTTTAGAGGCTACGAGACTGCTTAAAGTGGCAATGCTGTGCGATGACTTGAGCATCAGAAATACCGATTTGGCAAACGCAAAACAAACTTTGATGGAAGCTTTAGCTGATTATCGCAACCCTCACCTGCTCGAAGAAACTTGTGCAGCAGGACAACTCCGGCGGCTGGAATGTGCTTGGGTAATTGAACAGACAATCGCTCTAATTTACCAACTACAAAATGAGCCGGAGGCACTAAGTCATTGTCTTGCCCAACTTCAAGAGAGAATTCTTACCGATGCTTTGGCTATTGTTGACCGCTGTGAATCTGAACAAGAATTAAATCTCCTATTCCCTGAGATTACCCGAGTTCACGACCAGGATTTGGCAGTTTTGAGCATGTGGCAAAATCAGGTTGATTGGCTGCGACTGCTTCCTCAATCTGAACTTCAGCTTCTGCAAAGTGCTGATTTTAGCCATTCAAAAGCAGACGCCAGTTCAGTGCTAGAACATCTAGAGATACCTTCTGAACAAACACAGTACGAAGATCTACAGTCAAAATCTCATCCTGATTCTCTACAAGATCAGCTGCGATTTCTACTAAAGCCTGAGCTGCGATCTGAACCAGAAACTTACATTAGTCAGCAGGCAACTCAAGCTGGTCATAAGGCGTTGACAGCCTCAAACCTTAATCAGATGTCAAATATGGCTGTCGCAAACTTGTACTGGTACTTCAAGGTTCGAGATGAGCCTGAAGCAGTCTAGTTGAAGTAGCTCGGCTCTCTGGCTATTACAGTCAGATTTCAGATCTCTCAATTAGCAAACAAGTCTTTCGTCACGTCAATCCTCGCCGTGCTCAAGCGAAACTAGAATTTACTCATCCTCAATTTCATCCAGTCGATGTCTCTCGACTAGCTTTTGCACGTCTGGAAGCTGCAAGTAATTCTCTATCGCCTGATTCAGCAATTCAGAGATAGAGATTCCCTTCAGGCTAGCGATCGTCTTGATCAATCGATCCAAGTCTTCATCGACATATGCTCTTACCTCTGGTTTGCGCTTGTTGTCCTTAGCCACTTGCGATCTGTCAATGCAGCAGGCTTCATTTTCTCGCACGGCTGAACAACCTTGCGATTTTACGTCTTTACGACTTTACGCGGTTTACTGTAAAATAAAATCAGCAAGATTTAGCGAGCTAGGTCTTGAGGATTCTTTAGTACAAGAGGTTTTAGCGATATGGTTACACTTTCCGACGACGAAGTTGCGCTGATCAAAGCCATCCTGATTGCGGTCAGGGGCATCAAGAGTCGTGATATTGACAAGGCAATTGTGATTCTCAACAAAGGCAATCGACCGTCCTTTTAGGCTGTCGATCTAGCGCGATAGGTCGTTGCCCTGGATTGAGAAAGTCAGTTGAGCGGCGCTGCGTCAACGGGAATGATGCGCGGTATGATTTGCAAGATTGTCTGATCTGCAACGCTGTATGATCGGCAAGACCGCAGCCTATCGTTCTCCACCCATGCCGCAAGCCTCTCAATCCGTCCTGCGCCACGACTGGACAGCCGCCGAAATTCTCGATATATTGCAGCAGCCTTTGCTCGATCTGGTCTATCAAGCGCAGAGCCTGCATCGGCAGCATAGCGCCCGCGATATTCAGCTCGCCACATTGCTCAGCGTCAAAACTGGCGGCTGCGCCGAAAACTGCGCTTACTGCCCCCAGTCCGCCCACCACGACACCCGTGTTACGCCAGAGCCAGTCTTGAGCGTGGAAGCCGTGCTGACGGCGGCTCGTGCGGCCAAAGCCAATGGCTCAGAGCGGTTCTGCATGGGCTGGGCCTGGCGGGAGATCAAAGACGGCAAAGCCTTTAACGAGATGCTGGAGATGGTGGCTGGCGTGCGCCAGATGGGGCTAGAAGCCTGCGTCACGGCAGGAATGCTCAGCGACGCACAGGCCGAACGACTCGCCGCCGCCGGACTCACCGCCTACAACCACAACCTCGACACCAGCCCCGACTACTACGACCAAATTATTACCACCCGCGGCTACGACGACCGCCTGCAAACGCTGGAGCGAGTCCGCCGCGCCGGGATTACGCTCTGCTGTGGCGGCATCATTGGCATGGGCGAAACGCTGCTGGATCGAGCCAAGCTGCTGGAAACGCTAGCAAACCTCACCCCCCATCCCGAAAGCGTGCCAATCAACGCCCTCACCGCCGTTGCCGGAACGCCCTTGGCCGACCAACCGCCCGTTGACCCATTCGATCTCGTGCGAATCTGCGCCACAGCTCGCATCCTGATGCCCAGCGCCAGGGTCAGGCTCAGCGCTGGACGCAGCCAGCTCAGCCGCGAAGCGCAGGTGCTTTGCCTAATGGCGGGCGTGAACTCAATTTTCTATGGCGAAAAGCTGCTCACTACCGAGAACCCAGAGCAAGACGCAGATCAAGCGCTGCTGGCGGCAATTGGCGCGATTGGCTAGGGTTGCTGAAGATTTACGAACCCCTGCGATTACTGCATTAAGGGACTGCTGTGACGATGCAGCAGAAACCAGTTGCCCTCTTCCCATTCAAAAATATTGGTTACCAATGTCTGCACCTCCAGCCGCTTTTCGGGCACAACCTGCACCAGATTTTCTAGCAGCACTACATAGCCCAGCGTCCCCCGCAGCTCCACCGCCATAATGTCAGCCGCCAGCTCAAGCTGCTTTGTATTTCTAAAAATCTGATCCCAGGAAAAGCGAATTTGATCCAAGCCTTTGAGCGCGGCTCGACCGGGATGAATGCAGGTGACGCTAGGGCTTTTCGACCAGATCAGCTCCATCGCATGAATGTCGAGCTGCTCAAAAGCTTGATAAAATGCCTGATTGGTCGCCAAGATAGCTTCTGGAGTGGTCATATACGCCTCGTATGGGTTGCTCGTATGGGTTGGTGTATTTTGGAGGGATGCGGTTAGATTGTAGCGTTTGGCTCAGAGAACCGGACGGTATCAACTTAGTCTATGTTTAGCCTATGTCAAACTGGTCTGCAAATTGGCCAGCGCCGTAATTTCTGGCTCAACCATTTGGCAAAATCGCCAGTCAGGCAGCACGGTTGCCCCCAGCCGCTGATAAAACGCAAGGGCCTGCTGATTCCAGACGCGCACGCCCCACTCCAGCCTGCCGTAGCCCCGCGCCACCACCTGCTGCGCCAGATAGCCCAACAGCGCCGTCCCAATCCCCTGACTGCGATACTGCGGCTGCACAAACAGATCTTCCACAAACAGACCGGGCTGAGTCAAAAATGTTGAGTAGGTGAGGTTGTAAAGCGCTAGCCCCACCGTCTGACCGTCTCGCTCTGCCAACACCACCTCTGCATAAGCCTGCTCAAACAGATGCTGAGCCATCACAGCTTCGGTGCCCGTGAATCTCTCCAAGCCGCCATCATGCTGAATATTGGCTTTGACTAACCTGAAAATATCCGGCAGATCAGCAGCCGTAGCCGGACGCAGATCTGGCTGGCTCAAAGCTGCTAGCCGAGTCAACGCTGTGCCAGCCACCCGACAGGTTCGGGCGTTTTCGATCACCTGCGCCCCGATGCGTTTGTAAAAGCCAATTGCGGGGGTGTTCCAGTCCAGCACGCTCCACTCTAGCCGTCCGCAGCCCTGCTCCAGCGCAATCTGCGCTAGCCGCGACAGCAGAGCCTTCCCCACGCCGCCCCGATAGTCTGGTAGCACAAACAAATCTTCGAGATAGAGTCCCGGCTGCGTAATTGAGGTGGAGTAGTTGACGAAAAACAGCGCAAAGCCCACAGCCTGCCCCGCACAGTCGGCCACAATCGCCTGAATGCAGCGGGCCGAGCCAAACAGATGCTGCCCCAACGCTTCGGCGCTGCCTGTCACCTGGTCAGCTAGCTGCTCATAGTCAGCCAGCGCCAAGATTAACTCGAACAGCGCCGATACGTCAGAGGGAACCGCAGCGCGAATCAAAATGGAATGTGAATCTGCCACAAGCCTGCCACAAGAGTTATCGCAATGACTACCGTTAGCTCTACCGCAACCAGCTTTTCAGCCTTGCCGCCACCTGTGGACGACGCAGCTTCCGCATCGCCTTGGTCTGAATCTGGCGCACCCGCTCCCGCGAGAGATTGAAGATGCCGCCCACTTCTTCTAGCGTGTGGGTTTCGCCCGTGGTCAGGCCATAGCGCAGGGCGATAATGTCGCGTTCGCGTTCGGTCAAGACCTCGCCCAGCACAGCGTAGATCTCGTTCTGCATCATCGTCTCACTCATTTTGGCTTCTGGCGACTGAGTGCTGCTATCTTCCAGCAGCTCCATCAGCTCGGTATCTTCACCTTTGCCTACCCGATGATTCAGCGACAGCGAGCGACGGCGCACCTGCTGCAAGTTACGCAGCTGTTCGGCGGTCATATCCAGCGCGGCGGCTAGCTCAGACTCAGTCGGGTTGCGGTTGAGGTCTTTCCGCAGCTCGCGGTGCGCTTTTTTGAGCTTGTTCAGCTTTTCGACAATGTGAATCGGCAGCCGGATCGTGCGGGCATCGTTGGCAATGGTGCGGGTAATGCCCTGACGAATCCACCAGTAGGCATAGGTCGAAAACTTATAGCCTTTATCTGGATCAAACTTTTCAGTGGCGCGATTTAGCCCTAGCGCGCCCTCTTGGATCAGATCCAGAAACGGCACGCCCCGGTTCAAATAGCGCTTGGCAATCGAGACGACTAGCCGTAAATTGGAGCGAATCATCTTGCGCTTAGCCACCCGGCTCAGGTACAGCCGATGCTCCAACTGGCGTTCGGTAAGTTCCAGCTTAGCCGCCAAATCGGCTTTGGTGGCAGGGCGCTCTAGCTCCAGCGCTAGCGCCTCCTTCATCTCTTCAATATCGTTGAGGAACTTCACCCGGCGCGCCAGCTCCACCTCTTCATCTGGCTTCAGCAGCGGATAGCGAGCCATCTCCTTAAAGAATGCGCCCACTGCGTCATCTGTGATGGTCTTGCGGTAGCCAGAGGCTCGACTCGCCATCAGGTCTTCTAGACCCTCCTCTGAGCCGAAACCCATCGCATCCGAGAGTTCGCTGCCCTCAACGACGGTGCGAGCCGCCTGCGAGATATCCATCGACTGCACGTCCGTAGGCGATTCTCCCAGATATTCATCGCCGACAACCACAGCCAGTCGGGAGGGATCGGTGGAATCAAGAATGGAATTATTCATGGTCTGCTTAGGGTTCGATTTGGGTTGTAGTGGAATGAGGCTGTCTACCGTTTAGAGGAGACATCTAGATGAGCCAAGCCTGAATTAATTCAGAATGCAAGTAAGATCAGCCAGGAACGCAGAAAATTCTTTAGAGATATAAAAAAGATCGGTTGTAAAGATGCTCTCGCGTTCTGGCCTGATCCACCCGATACCTGCACTGACTTTGTGTATGGACTTTGTGTATTGATTAACTATGTTGACTATGTCTAGACTTCACTTTTAGGTAAAGCTGGGAATAAGCAATTAAACGACTAATTGATCAATTCAAGCAACTTCGATTTACAAAATTAAACCGACCTCAAAAGACCAAAGAGATTAAACAGATCTAAAATCGGGAGACAAACCTCAGCCGCACGATTTAATCGAGCGCCCAATCCCAATTCCGTTCACGAACCGTGACCGTAGCCTACGAACCAGCGTATAGATTCAGATCACCGCGAGCTATCTGCCCAACGATCTGTTCTAACCACCGAACTGCTCTAACCACCGAACTGCTCAATCAATCTGCCCGACGAAATCTGTTGCTGCCTTTGGTTGCCACCTTTGTTGCCGCTCTGTGCAAGATTTCAACTAATGGCTAATCTACAGGACTTTCTGCCTGTGTCAAGCCCATCTCAAAAGATGCCTGTCTTAAAAGATGACTGTCTTAAAAGATATTAGTGAACTGGTCATCATGCACCAAGATCAACTCCTCTCGACGGCTGCGATATCGCTAGCGCTAGTCCAAACGCGATGTGATGGCTCTGCCTGCTTGCAGAAATTGCTGTAAAACAGCACCTATATCGCTGGAAACTAAACTCTCGACCCGCTCTGGAGCACCCCTAAATCTAGGAACTAGGCTTAAGGTGAGTCTAATATAGCAGGCTCTTGCCTAATGACAAGTCCCAAACCGATTTTTTTTAAAAAAAACCAAATAGTTCAGCAATATTGCTCAGTTCCCTGCGGTTTGGCTCAGCCAAAAATTAGCGCTGGCCCGGCTGAAATGCCGATTCTCCGGTCGATCTGCAGGTTCCATTGCCATACCGCCAATATTCCTGGCAACAGCGCTCAACATTCTAAAGAAATGCAAAGCAAATTTAGCTCAGGCTACAAAGCTAAACAAATTCTGTTGATTTGGAGAATGCGGCGATTGCTCAGCTTCAGACCAGTTTGAGTCTTATTTGAGTCTGATTCGAGTCTAGTTTGAGCCTGATTCCAAACTTTATGGCGAAAGCCAGCATCCTGCACTAGACTACGTGAGTCAAACTCCATATCTAGCGTCTGGGGCAAGCTGGCTGAATCTTTGCGAGCTTGCCCCATCGAACCAATGCCCCATCGAACCAATGATAGTATTTATGTACTTCATGCACTCCTCCTATGCGCTCGTCTAACTGCGCTGTCTCTGATCTTGCTGTTGATTTTGCCCCTGTCCCTGGCCAGATTGCCGTAGCTGAATCATCGGCAGAGTATACGGCGGCACAGCATACGGCTGGCTGGGTTGAGGTACTGGTGGACTGTCCCGGCGCACAGGGGCTGTATACCTATGTTCTGCCTGCCGAGCTTTTGGTACAGGCGGGCGATATCTTGAGCGTGCCGTTTGGGGCGCAGCAGGTTGGGGCGGTGGCGATTCGGCTGCTGGAGCAGCTGCCTCCAGATTTGCCGCCGCTCAATCTGCGTCCGGTCAGCGAGGTGGTGAGCCACGCTTTTTTCCCGGCGGGCTACTGGCAGCTCTTGGAGCAGGTGGCGATCTACTACCGCAGTTCGCTGATGCAGGTGATTCGGGTGGCGCTGCCGCCGGGACTGCTGGGGCGTTCGCAGCGGCGGCTGCGGTTGATTGGACTAGGCCACCCTGAGCAGGCAACGCATCCAGCCGCGCAGCAGATTTTGGCGCTCTTGCAGGCTCAAAAGCAGGGCGATTACTCTTGGCAGTATTTGCAGCGGCAGGTCAGGCAGGCGCAGGCAGGGCTACGGGAACTGCTGCGGCGCGGCTGGGTAGAGAGCTATCTGGCCACGCCAACCGCGCAGCGCCCTAAGCAGCGACAGTCGGTATTGCGGGTTCAAACAGAAGGCGTTGAGTTGAGTCCGCGTCAGCAGGAGATTCTGGATCTCTTAAAGCAGCGCGGCGGCGAGCTGTGGCTGCAAGAACTGCTGCAAATTACCCAGGTGAGTTCGTCCGTGCTGAAGCTGCTGGAGCAGAAAGGCTGTCTGGTGATCCAGCCCCGCGAGATGCTGCGGCTAGAAACCAGCCCTGTAGCTGCCGACCAGCCCAAATTGCTCACCCCGGCGCAGGCTGAAGTGCTGAAGGCGCTGCAATCCGTCACCTGCTACCGCCCCGTCTTGCTGCATGGCGTGACGGGTTCTGGCAAAACCGAGGTCTACTTGCAGGCGATTGCGCCGCTGCTGGAGCAGGGGCGTTCGGCGCTGGTGCTAGTGCCCGAAATTGGCCTGACGCCGCAGCTCACCGATCGGTTTCGGGCCAGATTTGGCTCGCGGGTGCGGGTTTATCACAGCGGTCTGTCGGCGGGCGAGCGCTACGATACTTGGCGGCAAATGCTAGAGCCAAAGCCACAGGTGATCATCGGCACGCGCTCGGCAGTCTTTGCGCCGTTAGCCAATCTGGGGCTGATCGTTTTAGACGAGGAGCATGACGATAGCTTTAAGCAGGATCAGCCGATGCCCTGCTATCACGCTCGCCAGGTGGCCGAGTGGCGCGCTGAGGCAGCTAACTGTCCGCTGCTGCTGGGTTCGGCCACGCCCGCTCTGGAAACCTGGGTCAACTTCACTGCGCCGCCCATGCCCTTCTCGCCCCATCCGCTTTACCTGTCGCTGCCGGAGCGTGTCCAGGCAAGGCCACTGCCGCCCATTGAGGTGATCGATATGCGGCAGGAGCTGCATCGGGGCAATCGCTCAATTTTTAGCGGGAGCTTGCAGAATGCGCTGAAGGATTTAATTCGGCAGGGACAGCAGGGCATTCTGTTCATTCATCGGCGCGGCCACAGCACTTTTGTCTCCTGCCGCAGCTGTGGTCACGTCATGGAATGTCCGCATTGCGATGTGTCGCTCACCTACCACCAGCCGCATCCCGGCGGACGCGAGTCGCTGCACTGCCACTACTGCGGCTATCAGCAGAGTCAGCCAGCCAACTGTCCAGCCTGCGGTTCGCCCTACCTGAAGCATTTTGGCAGCGGCACTCAGCGGGTGATTCAGGAGCTAAACCGGGAGCTACCAGAGCTCCGCTGCATTCGCTTTGACAGCGACACGACCCGCACCAAAGGATCGCATCGGGCGCTCTTGGGGCGGTTTGCCGCAGGCGAGGCAGATCTGCTGGTGGGCACACAGATGTTGACCAAAGGAATTGACCTACCGCAGGTGACGCTGGTGGGCGTGGTGGCAGCGGACGGTCTGCTGCATTTGGCAGACTATCGCGCCGGGGAGCGAGCCTTTCAGACGCTGACGCAGGTGGCGGGGCGGGCGGGGCGCGGGGAATTTGCGGGGCGGGTGATTTTGCAGACCTATTCGCCAGAGCATGAGGCGGTGCAGGCAGCGGTGCGACAGAACTATGCGGCGTTTGCGGAGGCAGAGCTTCAGCCGAGGCTGGGGCTGCACTATCCGCCCTATGGGGAATTGCTGCTGCTGCGGCTGAGCGGGGTGAATGAGGCGGCAGTGCAGCAGACAGCGAAGAAGCTGGCAAAGGCGCTGCGGCGGCATTTGGCAGGGCAGGGGGACTATGAGCTGCTGGGGCCAACGGCGGCGGCAGTGGCGCGGGTAGCGCATCGATATCGGTGGCAGGTTTTGCTGAAGAGCTGGGGGGCTGAACCGCTGGCTCTGCCGGAGCTGCCGGAGCTACAGGGGTATTGCGCGGCGGGCGTGAGTTTGACGGTAGATGTTGATCCGCTGCATTTGCTGTAGCTCAGAACTCCAACTCTCCCCAAATCTCCTCACAACTCTCCCCATAACATCAATTCCGCTAATCTCCTCGCTAATCCCCCAACTTACTCTTCGCCTCCAAACTCTCCAACCGACTCCGCAACTCCTGATTATCCTTCTTCAGCTGATCCAACTCCTCCTGCATTTGCTTCACCGCCTGATCCGAACCCACCGCCTTCTGCACCCGCTGCATCGCCTCCTCTGCCATCCGCCGCACCCGCCCATCCGGCGTTTGCTCCGCCAAACCCGACAGCACCCTCAGCGCCCGCACCGTCTCCATCTGCCCCAGCGCATTCACAGTCGCCACCTGCGTCAGAAAGAACGATTCACAAGACAGCTCCTCCAGCCGATTCAAAATCCGCTCCAGATGCAGCGGCAGCTGCCCTACCGAAATACCGCCCAAAGCCCGAATTGCCGACAGCCTCAGCGCCTGCGGCACCGCCGCCGCCGTATAGTCCAAAATCAATCCCAGCGCCTCCTCCGAAGTTTTGAGCTGACTCAACCCGCTAATCACCCCACTCCGCACCGTCTCATTCCAACCCGCCCGCTCCGCCAATGCCTGCCGATAGAGCACCAGCAGTTCATCAATCTGAGGCTGCATTGAACGCGCCGTAAAATTAGCTGCAATCCTGCCCAACCCCGCCAGAGCCGCCGCCTCGACGTAATAGCTAGCATCCCCCTGCTCCGCCATCGGCTTCAGCGCCGCAAAACTCGCCGGAGTTTTAATCTTCGCCAGCGCATTCACCACTGCCCGCCGCACCCGCGCCTCTGGATCTTGCAGCCCCAACACCAGCTCCTCAAACACCTGATTCAGCTTCACGCCGCCTAATTCACCCGCCACCTCAGCCCGCACGCCCCAAAATGCATCCTGCTTCAGCGCCAACGCCAACGCCCGCACCGCCTCCAGACTGCCCTTTTTAGCAATCGCCTCAGCCGCATAGATCCGCGAAATTGGGTCAGGGTCAGACTGCAACTGCGCCTTTAGCTCCGCCAGCGGATACTCCAGCGTCACGGTCTTTAAGTAAGCATTACCCACATCAAAGCTGACAAACTGCGGCTTCTCAGCCAGCGGAAAATAGAAGCTCTGCTCATACTCATGCAGCCGTACCGTAAAAGTCTGAAAGCTCGGCGTTCCCACCTCGTCAAGTTGGCCAAAGCCAATCGGAATTTTTAGGTCAAACAAACCGCTCTGGCTGCTGCTGTCGCCGGGAGTTGCCTGCGTCTGCGTTACCGTCAACTTAGCCAGCTTGCTGTCGCCGTCCCAGCTGTAGGCCACCTTATAGTCTGGATGCCCGCCCCGAAACACATATTGATCAAACAAAAATTGCAGGTTCCGCCCCGAAGCCTTCTCAATCGCCCGCAGCAGATCCACCGTCTCCACCGTGCGGTGCGCGTTGAGAAG